>Ga0209805_1000276_pt1 | contig 31451 bp, 30 predicted proteins | sample GraSoiAngelo_148_FD_185905 | JGI IMG/M metagenome (GOLD analysis project Ga0209805, IMG submission 185905) | Grasslands soil microbial communities from the Angelo Coastal Reserve, California, USA - 14_1009_09_20cm (SPAdes) (version 2) | ecosystem: Environmental > Terrestrial > Soil > Grasslands ...
CTCGCTCAGGGCCGCTCCACGCTCGTCGCGCCGCGCGCGGACGATCCTCCCGAGCTCTCCCGCGAGCGGGCCCTCGTCGACGAGTTCCTCTCCGGGCAGCTCCTCGAGCTCCTCACCATCGCGGAGGAGACCTGCGGCCAGATGCTCGCCCCGGCAGGGCCGCCCGGTCAGGTGGCGGAGAAGCTGCGGGAGGCAGTGGCAGGGCTGCTCGCCGCCGAGCTGCTCGAGCGCGAGCGCAGGGGAGAAATGCTCCCCGACGGAGATGACCTGGAGGCGCTCGCGCTCTTCCTCGATCGAGCGGCGCAGCTGAAGAAGCATTTCCAGGAGGTGCTCTTCCTCGAGCCGGAGACGAAGATGATCGACGAGGCCCTGCGGAACTGGGTCGGCCTCTCCGGCGCCGCCACCGCGTTCATCGTCTACTTCGGCCTGCAGGCGCTGCAGACGAGCGCCGCAGCGGGGCTCGGGCTCTGGACCCTGATGACGGTGGGCGCCATCGCGTATGCCCTCAAGGATCGCGCCAAGGAGCTCACGCGGCAGTGGCTCGCGGGGAAGCTCTTCCATCTCTACGCCAACCGCGTGCTGGCGCTGCGCGAACCGGCGAAGTTCGAGCGCAGCCGCAACGTGGTGCTCCGCGCGCGCGAGTCCATGGCGCAGGCCCGCATCGTCTGTCCCGACCCGCTCAACCCGGGCAGCGGCGCGGTCCAGCGGCTGGTCACGCTCGAGTACAGGCAGCGCGCCCGCGTGACGCGTCTGAAGGGCTCCTCCGCCGACGCGTTCGAGAGGCTGAAGATCGTGTTCCGTTACGACCTGGCCCCGATCCTCACCCGCCTCGACGATTCGGAGAAGCGGGTTCCCGTTCCCGCCTCCGGCGGCGTCCGCTTCGCAGATGCGCCGCGGCTGTACCGCGTGCCGCTCACCTTGGTGGTGGAGACACCTGCCGGAGCGGAGAGGCGCGAGGCCGTGATCGTCCTCAATCGGCGCGGCATCGCCAGGATCGTTCCGGAGAGCCCGGCGCGCCCGTTGCCCGCCGAGCCGGAACTCGAATTCGACGACGGCGCCGGGCTGTTGCCGCAAACCTAGAGGGGGAAACGCAAAGGGCGCCGGTCCCTGCTGGACCCGCGCCCTTGCGTGAACGCCCTGTGGAAAGAGCTACGACAGGTTGTCGTTCACCAGCTTCGTCATCTCGAACATCGAGACGGTCCTCTTTCCCCCGAACACCTCGCGGAGCTGCTCGTCCGCATTGATGTTCCGCTTCTCCTTCTTGTCCTGCAGGTTGTTCCTCTTCACGTACTGCCAGAGCTTCTTCACCACTTCGGTGCGAGGCAGCGGTTTGTCCCCCACGATTTTCGCGAGCGCCGCGCTGGGCTGCATGGCCTTCATGAACGCGGCGTTCGGCTTGCGTGCGGTCTTCTTGGCGGACTTCTTCGAGGCGGCTTTCTTGGCGGCCATCCGGTTTTTCCTCCCATTGGGGGAGCTGTCTCCCCGCGAAAAACGAGCGCACTCTGACAGAACCGGATCGGCTCCGTCCAGCGATTTCTCCCTCTGGAAGCGACGAATCCCCCTCCCGGTCTTCCCCCCGTTCAGGCCGCCCTCGGCCGCGAAATCCGCAGCACCGAGGCGCCCTGCCGGCGCAAGAGCAGCGTCAGAGCAGCCTTTTTCGGAGCCGCTTCCGGAAGCCAGCCGCGCTCCTGTTTCTCGGTGAGGACGATCAGGGCCTCTCCGCCGGCCTCGAGGAGATCGGCGCAGTCCTGCAGCTCCCTCGCCGCCACCAGCGGGCCGGCCGGAGAGGAGAGCTCCCCGACGACCAGCGAGAAGCTCCGCGGCTCCAGGCCGTCCGCGGGAAACAGCGTCTCGCGCACCTCGACCGGCAGCCCGAGATCGCGCGCATTGCGGCGCAGGAACGCTGCATCGAGCAGGTCTCGCTCCTGCGCGAGCACCTGTGATGCGGGGTAGCGAGACTTGAGGTGAAGTGGGAGCGCTCCATACCCCGCGCGGAACGCGAGCGCGCGCCCGGGCGCCCTGCGGGGCAACGATTCCGCGAGCGCCGACAAGAGGCCGAAGTGCCCCGGGTCCTCGGAAGCATCGTGCGGGCGGGAGAGTCGCAAGCCGGCGAACTCCGTCTCGTCGCGCGCGTAGATCCCTTCGTCCGCGAGGTCGATCGCCGCCGGGGCCTCCGCCAGGGCGAAGACGTCGTGCCGCGCTCCGGAGGCGAGGTGGATGAGCCCCGGCAGCTCGAGGCCGCGCAGCACGCCGCACAGGTCGCGGATCACGACCGCCCGCACCTGGGCTCCCAGCGCCCGCCCGCCCTCGAGCAGGTGCCGGATTGCCCGGGGGCCGATGCGGGCCGGAACGTTGCACACCACCCAGTCGAACCGCTCGCCGGCGACTTCACGATATCCGAGCCCCGGGCGCGCCTCGGCGTTTCGCAGACCGAGCGCCCTGGCGTTGTGCGCGGCCGCGGCGACCGCCAGCAGATCGCGATCGATCAGGACGCAGCGCGCCGAAGTCCAGCGGGCAGCGATGGGCAAGCCGAGCGCGCCGTAGCCGCAGCCCAGATCGAGCACGGAGCGCGGTTCCCCGGCGGGGAGATTCCGCAGCAAGAGCAGGGTGCCCTCGTCGATCGCCTGCGAGGAGAAGACGTCCCAAGGCACGTCGAGCGACAGGGCGGGGAAGCCCCGCGCTTTCTCCACCAGCCTGCCTCGCGCGTACGGACCCAGGGCGTTGCGGGCTGAAGCGCTCGGCGCCGGCAGCGCGGCGGGCTCGCGCTCGCGCCGTCTCCTCTTCACGGGCGCCTGCGCCGTGCCGCCTCCGCCGCCCTGAGAAGCCCCTCGCGAAGAGCGGGCTCGAGTCGTTCCGCTCCGAGCACGCCCGACGGTTCCACCGCGTGCGTCGGCGTGAGCTGCCTGGAGAAGCCCGCGCGCCGGCGTGCCTGGTCGAGGGCGCCCTGGTGCGCAAGCCCGAACTGCAGCGCGCGCACGGCGCCCTTGCCGAGCTTCCCGTTCAAGCGCTCGAGGAGGATTGCCCGCGCTGCGTCGAGCTGGTCGCGCCAGCGGTGATCCTGCACCAGGAGGTGGAGCGTGCCGCCGGAGAGCACGGTCGGCTGCGCCCGCGCGGCGATCTGCCGGCCGACGGCGCTCTCCCAGACCTCGGGAGACACGCGCCGCGGCAGACGCCGCGCCATCCCGTTCTCCTCCAGCGCGCGACGCAGGATGCCGCCGAGCTTCTCACCGCGCCGGCGCAGGCCAAACCGCGTCATGCCAGTCTCCGCAAGAGCGCCAGCCGCATCGCCGAGATGATCTCCTCGATCCGGTAGGGCCGCTCGACCACCGGGACCGCCGCCGGGTCGCCCACGTCGCCGCGGCGGCGCGAGAGGATCAAGGCGAGCCGGCGCGCCGTCGACAGATCGCGCAGCTCGGACAGCGCCTCGTCCTCCGCCGAAGGCCAGTTCCGGTCCTCGAGCAACACTACGTCGGTGCGGTGGAGCGCGCGCACCGCCTGCGAGGGCGCGTGCGCGATGCCGACCCGGGCCGGCAAGAGCCGTCTCACCCGCTCAGCTTCGTGCAGGTCGCGTCCCACGAGAAGGAGCATCCGCTGCGCTGTCTCGCGCCTGGCGTGCATCGTGCTGCACCTCCCTCTGATCGTCTCCCAGTACGTCCATCAGGTCGCACATCTCGTGCAGCCGTGAATAGATGCGCGGTCCCACCCGCTGCTCGAGGTTCTCCGCGGACTGGCCGTCCGCCTTGAACTCCCAGCCGACGGTGCCCGGCCGGGGATAGTTGGTCGCGAGCAGGGTAGGGCGGCCGGCGTTGTAGCGGACGCTCAGGATCTCGTCGAGGATCCCCTGCTCGAAGTCGCGGTTCTTGCCGCCCTTGCCGATCTCGTCGATGGCGAGCACGTCCACCTGGCGCAGCGGCTCGAGCCACTCCCGCGAGGAGAGCCCCCGGGAAAAGCCGTCGCGGATGTCGGAGAGGAGCAGGAAGAACTCCTCGTAGCGGCCGCGCACGCCCTTGCGCGCGGCCAGCTCCCGCAGCATCCCGGAGAGCAGGTGCGTCTTGCCCGTTCCCGGCGGGCCGCAGAAGACAAGCGCCCGCTGTCCGGACGCGCCGGGAACGAACTCGTCGACGAATCGACGGGCGCGCAAGAGGGAGCGCTGCTGCGCGGGGCTGTAGGCGCGATATCCGCCGAGCGTCCGCGCGAGGAACTTGGTGGGGAGCCGCAAGCCCGTCAGCAAGGAAAGCCGGCGCGGATCGGCGCCGCAGCCGCAACCGCGCAGCACTTCGTACCCGCGCTCGTCGCGCGCGTAGAGCCGCCCCTGCCCGTCGCAGGACGGGCAATGACCCGTGCAGGAACAGGCCGCCGCGACACCCTTGTCCTCGCGCTGCTGGAACGTGAACCCCTCGCCGCCGCACAGGGCGCAGACAGGCTTGGCGGCCGGGACCGGTTCGACCATCGATCCTGCTCCTAGAGGAGGAACGCGCGCGGCGGGAGGCCGAGGCGCTCGCTGGACGCGGACAAGAGCATGAGCTGCAGGCTGCGCTGGTAGCTCCTCCGCGTCATTCCCTGCGGACGCGGAGCGATGCGCGAGCGGAGCGCCGACCCGGCCTCCAGGGCGGCGGAGCGGGGCAGCTCGCGCAGCGCCGCCTTCAGCGCGCGCACCGCCAGCGTCCAGTATCCGTCGCCTCCGTCCTCCGCGAGCAGCTGCTCGGCGCGGTCCGCGAGCGATTCCCACGCTGCCCGTGCTGCCAGGCCCGGGCAGCGCGCGGCGGCGCGCAGCTGCGCGCAAAGTCCTTCCGGCTCGCGAGGCGCCGGCCTGCGGCGCGCACCGAGTCGATCGAGCGCGGGCGCGAGGGCCTGCAGCGACAGCATCATCTCGGCCGCCCCGCGCGCGGTGCTGCGGGCGCGAAGGCGCGCCGCCTTTCGCACTTGCGCGATCACGGCGGCCAGCGGCACCTCCCGGGCGTGCCACGAGAGCGCGAGCTGCGCGTCGGCCGGGGAAAGCAGAAGGCCCCGGCCACGGACGCTGGAAAGCTCCTGCGCGATGGCCTCGATGTACTCTCTCGCCGTCAAGAAGTGATCGCCCCTCGCCGTTGCCGCAAGCACGTTGCCCGAGGGGTCCGACACTGCCGCGCGGAAGCGATTCCTCCCTCGGTGCCCAGGCGTGCTAGCACTGCTGCTAACATCGCGTCAAGACAGGGAAAATCTGCCGGGACAGGCACAGGTTTCCCACAGCCGTGGCCCCCGGTTTGCGCCCGGAACGCAAAGCGGTTTCCCCGCCGTCCACAAGCCGTGGCAAAGTGCGCGGGCCCGGCTGTGGATGAGGTTCGTCCGGCACGTGGATCGCACCCACGGGCCTTCCGCAAAGTTTGGTCAAAAGCTCCGCTTCGCCGAGAATCGTAATCCCCCATGCTCACCGACGACGCCAGCCGCGGCCGGCTCCTCACAGAGTCGAGCACGCGCGCGTTTTCGGCGCTGCGCGCGCGGGCGATGGAGTCGCTGGCGAAGATCCGCGCCATCGCGCTGGCGTCGTTCTGCCTGGTGGCGGTCGCCTTCACCGCCGCGGGAGACCTCCAATCCCGGGCGGAGCTGGGGCCGCTTCTCGCCTACGCGCTGAGCGGGTATCTGCTCTTGCGCTGGCGCCATGGCGGCGGCTGGCGCGAACACCTCACGATGGCGTCGCCCATGTTCGACGTCGTCTTCATGTTCCTCTTGCTCTGGAGCGTCGGACCGCGGGCCGAAAGCCAGATCTTCAATGCCGGATGGACCCTCGGGGCCTTTGCCCTGCTGGTGGCGCTGTCGGCGCTCTCGCTGCGGCCGCCGCTGATCTCCGCCACCGCGGCGTTGGCCTTCGCGCTGCTCGCGGCGCTCCAACTCCGCGCCGGCGTTTCCTGGGCGAGCATCGCCATGAGCGGCGTGGTCCTCGCGCTGGTGGCGATGGTCTCCGCCGCCGTCGTCCGCGAGCTCGATCGGCTGGTCGCGCGGCTGGTGGTGAACGAGGTCAGCCACGAGGAGTTGCGCCGCGCCCAGGGTGAGGCAGAGACGCTGACGCACCTGTTGGTGCACGACATGAAGGGGCCGCTCACCGGATTGATCGGACTTGCGGAGGTGGTGGCGAGCGAGCTCGAGGGACCGCTGCAGAAAGACGTGAAGATGATCGAGCAGCAAGGCCGCAGGCTACAGGCAATGGTGGGCGATCTGCTCGCCATCGCGCGGCTCGAGCGCGGCGTGCTCAACTCGGCGCCCGAGACGGTCGATCTCTCGGCCCTGCTCGTCTCGCTGGCAAACGCCTACGCCGCCAGCGCGCGCAATGCCGGCGCGCAGATCGCGACGAAAGTGGAGTCCGGGCTGTCCGCGATGCTGCACCGTGAGATGATCCACCGCTTCTTCGACAACCTGGTGCTCAACGCCCTCGATTTCGTGCGGCCAGGAGGGCGCATCGAGGTGGCCGCTTCGCAGGAAGGAGCAGAGCTCGTGCTTGCAGTCCGCAACACGGGCGAGCCGGTGCCGGCCGATGCGCGGGCCCGGTTGTTCCAGAAGGGGGTCGTCCGGCGCGGTTTCCGCCAGAAGCACAACCTCGGCCTCGGTCTCTATCTCTGCCGGCTGGTGGCCGTCGCGCACGACGGATCCATCGGGCTGCGCGAGGAGGCCGGATGGGCGACGTCATTCGTCGCCCGGCTGCCGGTGGAGGCGCGCCGCGTGGCCTTCGATCTGGGGCCGGCGATCAGCCGCGTTGGGACCGCTTGAACAGCGGGATCACCTTGGCGAGCTTTGCATCCGCGCCGCGCCGCGATTGCCCGATGCGATCTCGCACATCGTCGTGCAGCGAGAGGTAACCTTCGCGCCGGCAGAGTGTGGCGATGGCCCTGGCCAGCTCGCGGCGGACGTCGCGCGGCAGCGCCTCGACGTAGCCGAGGATGTCGATCCCTTCCGCGGAGATGCCGTACTCCGGCTTCCAGCCCCGTCCGTCCATCGTCTCTCCTCGATTAACCTCCGCATGAGGCAGAGCGCACGCATCCCTGCCGTGCTGCCGCCGAGGAAGCAGGCGACTGCCGCTGCCGGGGAGAGCTCCCAGAAAAAAAGAGCGGCGGACCCGCGAAGGATCCGCCGCCCGGCGCTCGCGGCCGTGGGGGGTACGGCGCTACGAGCAGCCCATCGAGTTCCCGCAGTTGAGGCATTTGTAACAGGTGCCGTTGCGGACGGTGATGTGTCCGCACGTATCGCAGAACGGCGCATCCCCGGAGAGCTTTCCAAACAGCTCGTCCTGCGCCCGCGCCGCGGCGCGCGCCGCGTCCGGCGGGCCCGACTTCTGGGCCGCCTTCGCCGCTGCCGCGGGGCTCGCCCCGGGCGCCATGACCGGATCGGCGGTCTGTGCGCTCTTCGGGGTCTCGGCCGCCTCCTCCGGCGTGACGTGTGCCAGGTCATCGCGCTTGAGGTACTCGACGCCGAGGGCGCGGAACACGTAGTCGATCACCGAGGTGGCAAACTTCACGCGGTCGTGCCCCTGCACGGGGCCCTGCGGTTCGAATCGCGTGAACACGAATTGTTCGACCAGCACCTCGAGGGGGACGCCGTACTGCAGCGCGATGGAGACGAGCATGGCGAAGCAGTTCATCACGCTGCGCAGCGCCGCGCCCTCCTTGTGCATGTCGATGAAGATCTCGCCGAGGGTGCCGTCGCCGTATTCGCCGGTCCGCAGGAAGACCTTGTTGCCGCCCACCTTCGCTTCCTGGGTGATGCCGTAGCGCTTGGAGGGAAGCTTGCGGCGCGACATCGCGGGAAGCTGCTCGGGCGCGGCCGTCGCGGCCGCTCTCGCATGGAATGCCGCGTCCGCCATCCGCTGCGCCTGCTCCGCCGTCAGGTCGGGGATGAAGGTCCGCAACGCCTCCGCCATCACCTTCGCGTCCTTCGGCAGGGCGATCTTCTGCGCTTGATCGCCCGCACTGAGGGGCTGTGACAGCTTCGACCCATCGCGGTAGAGCGCGATGGCCTTGAGACCGAGCCGCCATGACTCCGAGTGGATCCGCTCGACCTCCTCCACCGTGGCGTCGTGCGGCAAGTTGATCGTCTTGCTGATTGCGCCGGAAAGGAACGGCTGCACTGCCGCCATCATGCGGACGTGGCCCATGGGCTCGATGAAGCGCGTGCCCAGCGGCCCGCAGCGATTTGCGCAATCGAAGACGGGGTGGTCCTCGGGCTCGAGGAACGGGGCTCCCTCGACGGTCTGCCGACCGCAGACGACCAGCGTCGCCCCGTCGATCTGCTCGTCGGTGTAGCCGAGCTTCGCGAGCACGTGCTTGCCCCTGGCTCCCGCATCGAGCCCGAGCCGCTGTAGCGCAGCCGCGCCGATCACATGGGATCCGAACGCCGCGCGCAGATCGAACACCGACTCCAGGGATTTCTCCACCTTGGCGATCTCGCTCTGTTGCAGGCCGCGCGCCTCCAGCTCCTTCGGCGAGAACTCGGGCACGCTCTTCAGCGTCGCCGTGCCTCGGACGTAGTCGACGATCGCCTGGACCTCCGCGGGCGCGTACCCGAGCTTCTTCAGCGCCCGGGGCACCGACTGGTTCACGATCTTGAAGCTGCCGCCGCCGGCGAGCTTCTTGAACTTGATCAGCGCGAAGTCGGGCTCGACGCCTGTGGTGTCGCAATCCATGAGCAGCCCGATGGTGCCCGTCGGCGCGAGCACGGTGGCCTGGGCGTTGCGGTACCCGTGCTGCTCGCCCAGCTGCACGGCGCGGTTCCAGCACTCGTGCGCGGCGGAGAGAAGCTTGGCGGGAGCAAGCGCAGGGTCGATGTTGGCCACCGAATCGCGATGCAGACGCATCACCTCCAGCATGCTCTCGCGGTTCAGGGCGTAACCCTGGAACGGTCCCTTCGCCGCCGCCATCTCCGCCGAGAGCGCATACGCCTCGCCGGTCATGATGGCGGTGATCGAGGCCGCCATGGCGCGGCCGGCGTCCGAATCGTAGGGCAGCCCTTCGACCATCAAGAGCGTGCCCAGGTTCGCGTAGCCGAGTCCGAGCGGCCGGAACTGGTGGCTGCGCTCCGCGATGTGCTTTGTCGGGTAGCTCGCGAGATCGACGGCGATCTCCTGGGCGAGGAAGAAGATCCGGCAGGCGTGCTTGTAGCCTTCGACGTCGAACTCGCCTGTCTTTTCGTCGAGAAACTTGAGGAGGTTGAGGCTCGCGAGGTTACAGGCCGTATCATCGAGGAACATGAACTCGCTGCAGGGGTTGGACGCATAGATCCGGTCCGTTGCCTTGCACGTGTGCCACTTGTTGACGGTGTCGTCGAATTGCAGACCGGGGTCAGCGCACTTCCATGCCGCCTCGGCCATGTCGCGCCAGAGTTGCCGCGCAGAGAGACGCTCCACTACATCGCCGGTCGTCCGCGCGGTGGTTTGCCAGACCTCATCCTTCCTCACCGCCTCGATGAACTTGTCCGTTACACGCACGGAGTTGTTCGCGTTCTGCCCGGAAACGGTGCGGTAGGCATCGCCGTTGAAATCGGAAGGATACCCAGCGGCGATCAAGGCTGCGACCTTCTTCTCCTCACGCGCCTTCCACTGGATGAAATCGCGGATCTCGGGATGATCGACGTCCAGTACGACCATCTTGGCCGCGCGCCGGGTGATCCCTCCCGACTTGGTGGCGCCCGCGGCTTTGTCGAGCACCTCGAGAAAACTCATCAACCCCGAGCTGGTGCCACCGCCGGACAGCCGCTCCATCTTTCCCCGAAGCTTCGAGAAGTTCGTTCCGCTCCCGGAGCCGTACTTGAAAACGCGGGCCTCGTCGTGGACGAGGGTGAAAATCGACTCGAGGTCATCGCTGCAGCTCTGGATGAAGCAGGCGGAGACCTGGGGTCGCTTGTACGCTTCTTCCGTCCTGTCCGCCTGGCCGGTGGCAAGGTCTACTGCGTAGTTCCCTCCCGAGCCTTTGATCCGATACTCATGCCACAGCCCGCAGTTGAACCAGACCGGGCTGTTGAAGGCCCCGATCTGATGGACGAGCATGTAGCTCAGCTCCGCCTCGAACGTCTCCGCGTCGGCGGCGGTCGCGAAGTAGCCGCCCATCTCCTCGCCGGCGGTGCGCAGCGTGTGCGCGACGCGCCGGACGAGCTGCCGCACCGACTCCTCCGCGCCGCTCCCGGTGGGAACGCCCGCCTTGCGGAAGTACTTCGACACGGCGACATCGGTGGCGAGCTGCGACCAGCCGGCCGGAACTTCCGCGTCGTCCATCTTGAAGACGACCTCGCCGTCCGCGCCGGAGATCTTCGCCGGGCGCCGCGTCCACTCGACGCTGTTCAGCACCTCGCCGGCGGTCGCGGACTCGCGCGTAACGCGGCGCGTCAGCGACAGCCCTCTTGCTTTGCGGGAAGGCCTCGGGCCCTCCGAGCGGGGAGCGGTGGCGGACGTGCCTGCAGGCAGGGCGGACAAGGCTGCTGGATCGTTCTTGCCGGTTTTCGCCATCGATGTTTTCCCCTCCAGTCCACATCGCGCTAGTGCTGCGGAAGTGTGGGCAGAGTGCGGCATCCGGGACCGCTTTGTCAAATGAAACCCACTAGGGATTGTGGTGACGCGATGCACAATGCGCAAGGCTTAGTGTGTTACCCACAGCTTGTGGATCGCTTTCGCACAGGCCCAAGACACCGGATGGTGGATCGATTTCGCGCACGCCGCACAGCGGCGACCCCGGTCCTTCACTTGTGTGCAAGTTGTGGTACGAAGGCGCCCCTTTTTCGCATTCATCGGGTGTTCACATGAAGACGCTCACCGAGTTCAGCGGGACGATGATCCGGATGGCCGCCAAGGCAGAGGGGGAAGCCCGCAGGAGTCTCCCGCCCGAGCTGACGAGCGTCGCTCCTCCCTCCGCGGTCGCCGGCGCCGTCACCGCGAAGCCGAACGAGAACGCCTCGGCGGTGCTCACGGACGCGGGGGCGGACAGCGCGACCGGCGCCGCTGCCCTCGGCCTCGCGGAGCAGGCTGCCGGGCAGAGCGACGCGGTCGTCGGCACCACTTCCGAGCCGCACATCGAGAAGCCAGGCGAAGCGGGGACGGCCGAGGACGTGATGCAGCCGGGCGCGGCGGCCGTGGAGGCGAAGGAGGAGGCGGCCGCGGACCAGGACTTGTCCGGGCAAGGAGAGAACGATCTGAAGGCGACGCCCGGAGGCGCCAAGCCTTCCGAGGTCAACGCCGACGAGGAGGGGCAACCGAAAGCGGAGCTCGAGGCCGAGACCACCGCGGTGAAGGAGCTTCTCGACAAGGCGGTTTCCGAGGCGACGGGCACTTCGGGCGAGCGCCTCGATCGCCTGCGGGAAGCGGTCAAGGCGACGGGACGGCAGGCCGAGCGCGTCCGTCTGGTGCGCGTCTTCGGGGCGGAGGAGCAGGTCCAGGGGGCAAAGAGGATCGGCGAGCACCAATACATCGTCGATCTGATGCCCCAGTCGATGAAGCAGAGCTTCGAGCGCGACGAGCGCGGCGGGCGCCGCGGACCGAAGCGTCCCTCGGGCGGCGGCAAGAAAGGCGCGGAGGGATCGCTCGAAGGCAGCTTCTCGATGGAGTCGGTCATGCAGGACCGGCGCAACGAGCGGGGCCCGGGCGGCGGGCGCGGGCGCGGCCCTGCCGGTCGGGGAGGCCCGGGTGGCGGCCGAGGCGGACCCGGCGGCCGAGGCGGGCGGCCGGGCGGCGGCGGGCGTCCGGGCGGCGGCGCGGGTCCGAAGCCCGGCGGCGCGACCAAGCCCTGAGGAGGATCTTCTCGACGGGGTCGCTCATAGCGCGGTCACGTCCACGGCGAGCGGCAGCTCGCGGCTGCCCTCCGCGCTCGACCGGTAGCAGGTCTCGATGATCTGGATGCAGGCCACCGCCTCGCGCAGCTCGCGGTTGACGAAGTCGCCGGAGCGCATCGCCGCCTTGAATTGATCGAACATCGAGTTGAACCACCTGGTGTGCGAGGCGTCCATCCAGTCGCTCTCGATCACGCCTTTCTCCAGCGCCGTCTTGCCGCTCGATTTGCCGGTGGTCAGCTCCCACTCGTCGTCGTCGATCACCAGGGCGCCGTTTTCGCCTTGCAGCGAGTAGACCACCTTGCGCACGCCGGCCGTCCAGGTGAGGAAGGTGTGCGCGAACCCGTTCGGGAAGGTGAGGACGGCGTTCAAGTTGTCCTCGGTGTCCCATTGGCGCTCGAGCGTGAGCGTCTTGGCGGTGACGTGCGTCGGCAGCGAGCCGAGCCAGGCGAAGGTCAGGTAGAAGCTGTGCGATCCGTGATCCATGGCGATGCCGCCGCCGGAGAGCTTGCGGTCGCGACGCCAGTCCGTCTTCCACTCCGGCACGCCCTTGGCGTGCGTGGTCCGGAAGGTGTTCAGCGTCACGGCACGGATGGCCCCGATGCGGCCGGACCCGATGATCTGCTGGGCGAACTTCACCACCGGGGCGTGCTTGTAGTTGTGCGCCGGGAACACCACCCGGCGATGCGCGCGCGCGGCGTCGACCAGCGCGCGCGCCTCGCCCATGCTGGTGGTGAGCGGCTTCTCGCAGAGCACGTGGATGCCGCGCTCCAGCGCGGCGAGCGCGATCTCCGCGTGCGCATGTGGCGGCGCGGAGATGTCGATGAAGTCGAGCTGCGTCTCGCGCGCGAGCAGGTCGCGAAAGCTCGCGTACAGCCGCGCTTTCGGAATGGCCGCCCGAGCCGCTTCCAGCCGCGGCGCGGTGACGTCCGCGACGGCGACGATCTCGATGTCCTCGCGCTGCAGATATGCCGGGTGATGCCCCTTCCCGGCGATGAAACCGAAGCCGACGATCGCTCCCTTCAGCATCCACTCTCCTCGGAGTTCGGGCGCGCGTGTACCAGACAAAGGAGTTGTGGAAAAGCCCCCCGGCCACCGCTATAGAGGCGCCATGCTCACGCCCGGCTTCTCGCTCTTCCTCGCGGTCCTGCGCATCGCTGCCGGCGTTTCGCTCTTCACCTCCGGGCTGCAGAAGCTCTCCTGGTTCGCGCAGCCGCCGCTGCAGCAGAAATTCGCCGAGTGGTCGACGCATCCCGCCAACGACGCGGTGGCGAAGTACCTCGCGTTCGTCTCGCAGTATCCGGCCGTCTTCTCGCGGGTGGTCGTGGTCGGGGAACTGGGGCTTGGAGCGCTGTTGATCCTCGGACTGCTCACCCCGCTCGCGGCGCTGCTCGCGTTGGTGATGGTCCTCAACTTCCAGTTCGCGAGCGGGCAGATCTTCTCGCTCAACTACGTGCGGGGCCAGAGCGGACTCGCATATCTCATGATCTACCCGCTCTTGTTCTTCGGACGGGCGGGGACCGCGCTCGGGGTCGACGGCCTGATCGCCCGCGGGGTGCGCAGCACTGGCGCGCCCTCCATGTAATCAGCGCTCGGCCATCTTCGCGGTCTGTCGCCGGCGCAAGACATCGCGCGCCTCGACCGAGCCGCAGGCGCGGGCTTCGGCGGTCCGGGCGAGCAGCGCCTCCGCCTCGCTCCCTCCGGCCACGGCGAGGCGCCGCATCGCGGACCTGCGCGCTGCGCAGGAGGCGCGCGGATCGCGCAGATCGGCGCGGGCGACGGCGATCCGGTCTGCATTGGTGGCCGAGCCGGAAAGCTCGAGCACGTGCAGGGCGTCGTCCCGCGCGGCCGCGCGCTCGGAGGCGAGCAACCGCCGCACCGCCGGCGCCGCCGCCCGCCCGACCTGCTCGCCGAGCAATCTGAGCAGCGCGGGACGCCAGACGGCCGGGAAGGCTTCCGCATCGAGCAAGTCGGCCAACGCCGAGATCGCTCCCTCGTCGAGCGCGCGGGGATCCTGCTTCACGGCCGCGGCGAAATCCGCGAATGCGGGGCCGAGTTGCCCGAGCGCGTGCTCCGCCTTGCCGCGCACGACCTGCACCTCGGCATCCTGGGCCCGAGGGGAGTCGGCGAGCCGATCGAGCTCCACCAGGGCCGCGAGCGGCTCGCGAGATTCGAGCAGCGCTTCCGCCCGGTCGAGCGGATCGTTCCCGGTGCCGGAGGAGACGTGCTCTCCCGCCGCCGCGGCGATGAGCAGCAGCGCCGCTGCCGCCCAGACGATCCGCTTGCGCGCGAAGTCGAGGGCCGATTCGGTCGCCATCCGCAGCCGGACGGCGCGGGCCGGATTCGGAAGCCTCCCCAGCCGCGCCAGCGCGCGCCCGCCGTACGGCGCCCGCGGGTCCGCGCCGCGGACGGCCCGGCGCAGCCGGATGCGACCGGAGCCGTGCAGCAGGACCTCGCCGACCACCTCGGTCGCCGCCTCGGTCTTGTTCATCGAGAGGTACACGGCGTCGGTCAGCAGGACCTCGCCGGCCTCCGCGCGGGCTTCCGCCTCGAGGGCGAGCTGGACGGCTTCTCCGTGGAGGTCGCCGCGCGAACGGCGCACTTCGCCCTGGTTGAGCGCGATGCGGATCTCGATGCGCTCGCCGGGCTGCGCCTTCGAGTTCCAGGCGGCGAGGCGGTCCTGCATCGCCATCGCGCAAAGCACTGCGTCGGTGGGCGAGTCGAAGGCGGCGAGGAGCGCATCGCCCAGGCCCTTCACCTTCCGCCCCCGGTAGCCGCGCACGACGGGGAGCAGGAGCGCGTCGTGGAGCGCCAGCATGCGGGCGTTCTCCTCGCGCGTCTGGCCGCTGGTGCGCGCGGTGAACCCCTTCATGTCCGAGAGCAGGAGGACGAGGTTTTGCTCCGCCCGCTTCACGGCAGCGCTCCGAGCCTCGCGAGCGCGAAAAACGCGGTGGCCACCGCCATCATCGCAGCCAGGCCCGCACCGATGAAGACCCGCAGCTTGTCGGGCAGCCTCGGAAGCACCTCCTCGGCCTGCCGCGCTGCCGCCTGCGCCGCCGCGCGCAGGTGCCGCGACACCTCGCCGCGCCCCTCGTTGCCGTCGGGCGGAGGGAGCGGCCCGAGCTGGGGCAGCGGCGCCAGCGTGTCCAGCAGGCGGAATACGCGGATCGGCTCCGGCACGCCCTTGAGCCGCCGCTCTCCGGCATCTTCGGCCCGGATCTCCGCCCGATTCATCGACAGCCAGACGGACTCGCCGAACAGGACCTCGCCGGGACCAGCCACCGCCTCGATGCGCGAGGCGATGTTCACTGGCTCACCGAACACGTCGCCAGCGGCGATCCGCACTTCGCCGAGATGGATCCCCACCCGCGCCTGCAGGCGCTGCGACGGGGGCACGGACTCGTCGAAGCGGCGCACGCGCTCGCGCAAGGCTGCGGCGCAGAGCACCGCCCGGGTAGGTGAATCGAACGCCACCAGGAAGGTCCCGCCGATCTGCTTGATCCGGCGCCCGCCGAAGCGGCGGAAGGCAGGATCGACCAGCGCGGCGTGCAGGCGCAGCATCCGCTGCGACTCCTCCCAGGTGAGGGCCGAAAGCCGCTCCGCGTAACCGCAGATGCCGGCGAAGACGATGGCAAGGTTCCGCGACCGCACGTCGGTGAAGGTAGGCAGCGGTCGCCTGTGTGGAACCGTCCGACGCGAGACCTATCTACGTTTTGACAGCGGAGCGACCGGGGCGGTCGGCGCCCAGGTCCACGAGGGGTGGCGCCCCACGGCATAGCTCAGGTTCCATTCACTCTTGAACAGGGCGATCGGATTCCGGTCGCGATCCTCGACGCAGAGCGCGTCCACCTCCGCCTCGAACCGGGCGGGATCGAACCCGGCGCCGCTCACCCAGCGCGCAACCTGGTAAGGCAGCCGCTCGAGCACGAGGTCCGCTCCGTATTCGTGCAGCAGCCGGTATTGCAGGACCTCCAGCTGCAGGGCGCCCACGGCGCCCACGATGGGGTCGCGCATCCCTCCGCCCCGGGCGTGGAAGATCTGGATGGCCCCCTCCTGGGAGAGCTGCTCGAGGCCCTTCTCGAACTGCTTGCGCTTGAGGGCGTCCTTCGCCCGCACCCGCGCGAAGATCTCCGGAGAGAACCGCGGCAGCTCGGCGTACTCGAACGCCGGGCCCTCGCACAGCGTGTCGCCGATCCGCAGGGCTCCGGTATCGAACAATCCGATCACGTCGCCGGGCCAGGCCTCCTCGATCACCTGCCGATCGGCGCCGAAGAGCTGGTGCGGCATCGACAGGCGCAGCGGCTTTTCTTCCCGCGGCAAGCGGGCGTCGATCCCGCGGTAGAAGCGGCCGGAACAGACGCGGAGGAAAGCGAGGCGGTCGCGGTGCGCCGGGTCCATGTTCGCCTGGATCTTGAAGACGAATCCGGAGAAGCGCGGTTCGGTCGGATCCACCGCGACGCCGTCCACCCGCAGGCGGGGACCGGGCTGCGGCGCCAGGCGGACGAAGGCGTCGAGGAACTCGTCGACCCCGACTTCGGTCAACGCCGAACCGAAGAACGCGGGCGACAGCTCGCCTTTGAGCACCTTCTCCCGATCGAACGGATCGCCGGCGGTCTCGAGGAGCTCGACCTCTTCGCGCACTTTCGCCGGCGCCGCACCGTCCATCGCGCGGCGCTGAAAGCTCGCGTCGAAGAGCTGCAGGACCCCCTTGAACTCCCGTCCCTGGCCGAGCGGCCAGGTGATGGGACAGGTGCGGATGCCGAGGACTTCCTCCACCTCGTGGAGGTTGTCGAACGGCTCGCGCCCCAGCCGATCGAGCTTGTTCACGAAGGTGAAGATGGGGATTCCGCGGCGGCGGCAGACCTGGAACAGCTTGCGGGTCTGCGCCTCGACCCCTTTGGCGCTGTCGATCAGCATCACCGCCGCGTCGGCGGCCGCCAGCGTGCGGTAGGTGTCCTCGGAGAAATCCTGGTGGCCCGGCGTGTCTATCAGATTCATGCGGAAGCCCCGGTGTTCGAACTGCAGCACCGAGCTCGTCACGGAGATCCCGCGCTGCCGTTCCAGCTCCATCCAGTCCGAAGTGACGTGCCGCTGAGCGCCCCTCGCCTTCACCGCGCCGGCGAGATGGATCGCGCCGCCATGCAGGAGCAGCTTTTCCGTGAGCGTGGTCTTCCCGGCATCCGGATGCGAAATGATCGCAAACGTCCGTCTGCGTGATGTCTCGAGGCGAAGCTTGTGTTCATCCATCGCTCAAGGACCGCCGAGCACCGTACGGAAACCAGCAGGACGTCCCATCGAGCGTCGACCATCCCGCTGCCCGGGGTGGTGGACCTGACCGGGATCGAACCGGTGACCTCTAGAGTGCGATTCTAGCGCTCTCCCAGCTGAGCTACAGGCCCGCAGTCCGGCGGCGAGGGACGGGGCTTGTATCGTTGGCGCCCGGCCCTGTCAAGGACGGCTTGACGCGCGACCCTCGGGAGGTGAAGAGGGGAAGGCATGGGCATCCTGATCGTCGCGGTGGTGGCGACGGCGGTAGGGTTTCTGCTGATCTTCCTCATCGGGCGCGGGCAGCCCGTGTCGCCGGCCGCGCCGGAGAACCTCGCGCGCGATGGCCAGGGTGCGATGTCCTGGGTGCGCGGGTTCGGCGTCGAAGGGTTCCAGCGGCTGCTCCTCACCCTCTTCACCGAGATGGGCTTCCATCCGGAGCGCAGCGAGCGCGGCTCCGGCACCGTCGATCTCTTCGCCAACGATCCGACGCCGATCCGGGGCGGCCGCCTCTACGTGCACGGGCTGTTCGGAGAGCCCGGCGTCGCCACGGACGCAGACGAGGTCCGCAACATGATCGATACCGCGCGGGCGGAGTTCGTGGGCAAGGGCGTCCTGATCACGCTCGGCACGTTCACTTCCGACGCGCGCGACGCCGCGCGCGAGAACCCGATCGACCTGGTGGACGGAGACGAGTTGGGCCGGCTGGTCCGCAAGCACATGCCCCAGGCGTTCGCCCAGCGGAAGATCTAGGAAGATCACTCCTGCATGCGGCGCAGGACCTGGTCCTTGCGTCCTTCGCGGATCAACCGGTCGTTCTTCCGCGCCTCGTCGAAGCTCAAGTACGTGAAGAAGCCCACGAGCAGCAGCATGAAGACGATGGGGATGTTGTCCGGGACGGAAACGATCGCCCAGAAGTTCGCGAGCGGGCCCATGCCCGCACAACTACCCGAGCGCACTGGAGGCGGTCAACGTGCGGCAACCTGTCGCACGCGGCGATCGGCTCCTTGACCGTCCGCGGTCGTCGTGTCAGGAAGTGTCCTCTCTTCTCAGCGGCTTGCAACAGAGGGAGTTGAATGCCCGGCGGGAATCCAGGCATCCCCGAAGCAGAGAGCGGAAACTTCATCTGGTCGCGGCGCGACATCCTCTCCCTCGCGGGTTGGGGCGCGATCCTCACCTGCTTCGCCGCCGCGGGCGGCGCCATCCTCCGCCTTCTCTTCCCGCGGGTCCTCTTCGAGCCCCCGACCAGCTTCAAGGCGGGCTCCCCCACCGAGTACACGGTGGGCGACGTCTCCGAGAAGTGGATGAAGTCGCAGCGGGTCTGGATCGTGCGCACGCAGGACAGGCTCTATGCGCTGCTCGGCATCTGCACGCACCTCGGCTGTACGCCGCGCTGGCTCGGCCCCGAGAATAAGTTCAAGTGTCCCTGCCACGGGTCGGGGTACACGAAGGACGGCGTCAACTTCGAAGGCCCGACCCCCCGACCGCTCGAGCGGGTGAAGATCACGCTCGGGGACGACGGCCAGCTCGTCGTCGACAAGGCGTTCCGCTACCGATACGAGCTGGGCCAGTGGGACGATCCGAACGCGTACGCAAAGTTCACCGGAGCTTGAACGTGCCCGATCCCGAGAAGCGCAGGACATCGCTGGGCGACATCGTCACCAACAACTACGTCTGGCGATCGATCTTCCGCCACGGCTACGCGGACACCCCGCGCAACCGCGTCCTTCAAGTCAGCGCCAACGTCTGGCTCCACTTGCATCCTTCGAAGATGCGCCGCCACGGCATCCGCTACCGACACACCTGGTGCGCGGGCGGACTCACCTTCCTCCTCTATCTCTGCACCGTGGTCACCGGCGTGGTGCTGATGTTCTACTACCGTCCCACCGGCGAGTACGCGTACTGGGACGTGAAGTACCTCGACTTCGACGTCCCCTTCGGAATGATCATGCGCAACATGCACCGCTGGGCGGCGCACGGCATGGTCATCTTCATCTGGCTGCACATGTTCCGGGTCTTCATGACCGGCAGCTACAAGCCGCCGCGGGAGTTCAACTGGGTGGTGGGCGTGAATCTATTGACGCTCACACTTCTCTTGTCGTTCACCGGATACCTGCTGCCTTGGGACCAGCTGGCGATCTGGGCGGTGACGGTGGGCACCAACATGGCGCGCGCCACTCCGCTGCTCGGCACCGAAGGGCCCTTCGGTCCGCAGCTGGGCATGACTCCGCGCTATGACGCGCGCGCTCTCTTGACGGCGGGGACGGTGGTGGGGGCGCCGACCTTGCTCCGCTTCTACGTCCTGCACTGCATCTTCATCCCCATCATCGCCTCGATCCTGATGATCCTGCACTTCTGGCGCATCCGCAAAGACGGCGGAATCAGCGGTCCCCTCTAGAGGAAGGCGTCACCATGGCCGAGAACATCCAGCCCGGGACCATCCAGGACCAGGAAGAGGTGAAGGTCCAGTCCGGGCGCGCGCGCGCCGCGCTCCCCGCCGCGGACCTGCCCGACAAGGTCCACACCTGGCCGTACCTCGTCCGCGCAGAGTTCATCTCCGGCTGCGTCCTTCTCCTGGTGCTGATGGTGTGGAGCATCACGGTGGACGCGCCGATGGAGGAGCCGGCGAACCCCACCAAGACCCCGAACCCCTCCAAGGCGCCTTGGTACTTCCTCGGCCTCCAGGAAATGCTGGTCTATTTCGATCCCTGGATCGCCGGCGTCTTGCTGCCGTCGCTGATCATCGTCGGGCTGATGATCATCCCGTACGTGGACATCAACCCGAAGGGCAACGGCTACTACACCTGGAGCGAGCGCAAGTTCGCCATCTCCACCTTCCTGGTCGGGTTTCTCGGGATGTGGGTGGGGATGATCACCATCGGAGTCTTCTTCCGCGGCCCCGGCTGGAACCTCTTCATGCCCTGGGACTACTGGGACCCGCACAAGGTGGTTCCCCTGACCAACATCGACCTGCCGTACTTCGTCGGGATCCGCAGCCAGATGGGCGCCATGCTCTTCGGCGCCATCTGTGTGCTCGGATGGCTGGTGGCGATCCCCGGCGCCGTCTGGCAGTGGAAGAAGGACCACCCCTTCTTCAAGCAGCTGGGGATGATGCGCTACGGGATCGTCGCCACGTTGTTCATGATCATGGCGGGCGTCCTGATGAAGATGATCCTGCGGCTCTCCTTCAACATCAAATACGTCCTGGTCATCCCGAACATCCTGAATATTTGACATGCCCAGAAAGCCTCTCGAGCTGCAGAGCCTGAAATGGCCGTTCGTCGGCCTCGCCGTGCTGCTCGCCTTCAGCAGCATCTGGGCCGTCTACGACGAAGTCGTGCCACGCCGGCCCTGGAAGAACTTCCAGCGCGAGTTCTTCCAGCTGGAGGAGGCGCATCTCAAGGCGGATCGGGAGCGGGCCCGCAAGCGGCTGGCAGCGCCGGAGACGAAGCAAGAGCTCGATGCGGCGCAGGCGGAGCTCAAGGCCGCGTCCGACGCGATCAGCGGGAACCCCGAGCAGCGCCGGGAGTACGAGGCAGCCGTCAAGGCCGAAGAGGCGGCGCGGATCCGCGAGGAGGAAGCGAAGCTCTACCTCGGCTTCGACAAGTCGGAGCAGGACGCGGTCTATTACGTGCTCCGCGAGGCGCGCCACGAGGAGCACGAGAGCCAGGAGAGGAAGCTGCAGGCGAGGTACGACGAATGGCAGCGCAAGATCGACGAGAAGACCCGCCTCTACAACGAGGCGATCGCGGCCCACAAGGCCGCTACCGAGGGTCGGCTGAAGTTCATCCAGCGCCGCGACGCCGCCCAGGCGAAGATCGAGGCCATCGAGAAGCCCATCCGCGAGATCGACAAGCGGCTGGAGGCCTTCAGCGGCCTGGGCAAGCTGCCGCAGATGGAGCAGTACTGGATCGAGGATCTGAAGAACTCCTGGGGAGCGCCGACGGTCGATCGCTGTCAGAACTGCCACGTCGGCATCAACAAGGGCGGGTACTCGGCGCCATGGGAGGTCCTGGAGGCGAAGAAGGCGAATCTGCCGGAGGCGGACATGAGGGCGCAGTTCGCCGTCGATCCGGAGATGGCGGACGCGTACCAGAAGATCCACGAGGCAGTCTGCGAGGACGTGCCGCGTCCGCCCGATGCCGTCCCCATCGGCGGGTACCAGCCACCGGCGGAGCCCTCCCCCATGGATCCGGCGCAGGCGAGCGAATGCCGTCCGCGCGCGGTCTGGGAGAAATGGATGGAGCTCGCCGAAGCCTATTGCGGCCCGGACGCGCGCTGGTTCGCGAAGGCGAAGACCGTGCTCAAGGACGCGAAAGGGGCCGTGCTCGTCGAGCAGAGACCGGAGTGGAAGGGCATCGCGCGCAATCCTGCCCTGGAGGCGATGGAGGGCGAGGAGGAGCCACTCGAAGAGAAGGTGGCGCAGGCTTGCTCCGACAAGGAGACGGTCGCGGCGCTCGAGGAAGCGGTGAAGACGGACCCGTTCGACGTGAAGCCGGTCTTCCGTACGCATCCCCACCGCTGGGAGCTCCTCGCCAAGGCGCACAATCCGGAGACGTTCGGGTGCACCACCTGCCACGGCGGCCAGGGCGTGCAGACCAAGGGCGTGCGCCACCGGGCCTTCCGCCACGGCGAGGACGATCACGACTGGAACGACCCGCTCACCGACGAAGTGAAGGTGATGGGCCGCAAGTACAAGGGCGCGTTCATGCAGTCGAAGTGCAACAAGTGCCACACGCAGGAGCTGACGCTCGCGCGCGCGCCGCTGCTCTCGAAGGGCAAGAAGCTCTTCATCGACGTGGGCTGCTGGGGCTGCCATCCGATCGAGGGCTACAACGACCTTCCGAAGCGCGGTCCCACGCTGACCAACATCGCCAGCAAGACCACGCGCGGCTGGCTGCAGACGTGGGTCGCGTACCCGAAGGGCTGGCGGCCGGCGACGCGGATGCCGAACTTCTGGCCTGGCGCGGTCGACGCGAACTCGATCCCCCACAACGGATCGCAGAAGCCCGAAGAGGTGCTGGCCCAGCAGCAGAAGCTGCGCGAGCAGGAAGTCTCCGCCATCGTCGCCTATCTCTGGTCGACCAGCGAGAAGGCGCCGCTGCTCTCGCAGTCGGCGCCGAAGGGGGACGCGGAGAAGGGAAAGGAGACGTTCGAGAGCGTCGGTTGCCGCGCCTGCCACGTGACCGAGAAGGACTCCTCCGCGCGGCGCAGCGAGGGGAGCGAGGAGCGCGACTATGCGCCGAATCTCTGGAACGTCGCCGACAAGGCCCGCCCGGAGTGGATCTACTCCTGGGTGAAGAACCCGAAGGCGTTGTGGCCGGAGACGAAGATGCCCGATCTGCGCCTGAGCGACGCCGAGGCGGCGAACGTCACCGCGTATCTCGTGACGCTGAAGAGCGACCGCAGCTATCCGGAGCCGAAGGCCGGCGCGGCCGAGCAGCAGAAGCTCGCCGCGCAGGGGAAGGAGCTGATCGCCAGGTACGGCTGCTTCGGCTGCCACAACATCAAGGGATTCGAGAACGCGCAGAAGATCGGCACCGAGCTGACCGAGCACGGCCGGAAGGGGGTCGAGCTGCTCGATTTCGGCGACGTGCGCTACTTTACCGAGGACCCGAAGCATCGCCAGACCTACGCGAACTGGGTCTGGGAGAAGCTGCACGTCCCGCGGATCTTCGCCTACGAGCGGGTCGAGACGCGGATGCCGCAGTTCGACTTCACCGACGACGAGGCGCTCGCGATCCTCACCTTCCTCAAGGGGCAGACGGGCGATACGCCCCCGCCCGAGTACCGGACCGGGATGAACGAGGTGCAGGCAGCGGTGTTCAAGGGCGAGCGGCTGGTGTTCTGGAACGGGTGCCGCAACTGCCACGTGGTGGAGAAGCGGGGCGGCAAGATCCGCGACCTGTACAACGACGAGAACCTCACCTTCGCTCCGCCGGTCCTCACCGGCGAGGGAGCGAAGGTGCAGCCGGCCTGGCTGTTCGCGTTCCTCAAGGCCCCGAGCCCGCTGCGTCCATGGCTGTCGGTCCGGATGCCGACGTTCCACTTCAGCGACCCGGACGCGACCGACGTCGTGCACTTCTTCGCCGCCGCGTCGAACAAGAGCTTTCCCTACCTGACGGCGGAATCGAAGCCGCTCGCCGGAGCCCGGGCGAAGGAGGCCGACCAGCTCTTCAAGGACCTGCAGTGCATCAACTGCCACGTGATCGGTCAGCTGCGAGCCGGACAGGATCCGGGCAGCGCGGCGCCGAACCTGCTGCTCGCGAAGGAGCGCCTCCGCCCCGACTGGATCCCGCCCTGGCTGAAGAATCCCCAGGCGCTGCTGGAGGGCACGCGGATGCCCAGCTTCTGGGACTTCAGCGACGAAGCGCATCCCACCTCGCCGAGCAAGCTCTTCAACGGGGACGCGAAGGAGCAGATCGACGCCTTGCGCGACTACCTGATGCACCTGGAACTGAAAACCACCCAGCCGACCAAGACAGCGTCCGCCACCCCCAGCCGCGGCTGAAAACCTTCACCGCCAGGCGCGCCCGGCCTGATCTGAACAAGTGACCCGTTCGGCCAGTCCAAGTCTTGACCGTGGGGGAGGCGTTTGCTAGTAGCGCGGACCTTCCAAAACGAGAGGATTCGAGATGACCTGTTCGAGACTCATCGCCGTCGCCGCCGCACTGATCATCCCCGCCGCCGCGATGGCCGAGACCATCGAGGGCGAGGTCGACTTCACCGGAAAGGCGCCCACTCCCGGCAAGCTGCACCGTGAAGCCGACCCCTTCTGCGCGAAGAAGACCATGACGGACCCCTCCGTGCTGGTGAAGAACGGCAAGCTCGAGAACGTCTGGGTGCACGTCACCAAGGGCGCCAAGGAGACCGCCAAGCCCCCGACCTCCACGGTGGAGATGGATCAGAAGGACTGCATGTACGAGCCGCGGATGACCACCGCCGTGGTGGGGCAGAAGATCGTGGCCAAGAACGGGGACCCCGTCCTCCACAACGTGCACACCTACCTGGGCTCCGCCACCCTCTTCAACAAGGGCATGCCGAACGACAAGGCGGCGCCCATCGAGTACGCGGCGAAGGACGAAGGAATGATGAAGTGGAAGTGCGACGTGCACCCTTGGATGCGCGGGTTCATCGGCGTCTCCAAGAGCGGCCTGCAGGCGGTGACCAAGGGCGACGGCACGTTCAAGATCGACAATGTGCCTCCCGGGAAGTACACGGTCGAGAGCTGGCACGAGAAGTACGGGACCAAGACGCAGGAAGTGACCGTGGAGGCCGGCAAGCCCGCGAAGGCGAGCTTCAAGTACGACGGCACGGAAAAGGGCGGAGCGTAAAAGCGCTACGTCATTGCCCGAAGCAGGGGAGACCAGCTAAAAGCGGTCTCCCCTTCGTATTTTCAGGGAGCCGTTCCGCAGTGATCCGCCGTCTCGCCGCAGCCGCCGCCTTCCTCACCGTCGTCCTCATCGTCGCCGGCGGCGTGGTCACGAACACCGATTCCGGGCTCGCCTGCCCCGACTGGCCAACCTGCTTCGGCAGCGCGATGCCGAAGATGGTCGGGAATGTCGCCGTCGAGCATACGCACCGGCTCATCGCCACCGTCGTAGGCCTCTGCACCGTCGCGCTGGTGGTCCTGACCCTGCGGCGCGCCCTTCAGGGAGCGCTGGCTTTGGCTCTGGCGAGTTTCTCGACCTTGATCCTCGGCGCCTCCTTCTGGGCGGGTCGTGTGAAGCACGTCAACGATCACTTGCCGCTGGCGGCCGTCGCGCTGGTCGCCCTTGGATACGCTGGCTTCGCCTGGGCCATCTCCCGGGCGCGCGAGACCGACGGCAAGCTCGCGACGGCCGCGCTCATGGTCGTCCTCTTCCAAGGCCTTCTCGGTGGTCTCACCGTCCTCTACCGCCTGCCGACTCTCGTGCTCGTCATGCATCTCGGCACGAGCATGTTGTTCCTTTCCCTCGCGGTCGTGCTCGCGGTTCCCCATGCGCAGGTCGCCGCGCCGCGCGGACCGCTTTGGATCACGGCCGTCGCCGTCTATGTCCAGATCCTCCTCGGCGCGACCGTGCGGCACACGGGCGCCGGGTTGGTCTGCGTCGATCTGCCCTTCTGCCGTGGCGCGCTCTGGCCCGAGGGCGTGCACCCGATGGTCCATCTGCACATGGCCCACCGGGCGTTCGCGTTCGTGGTGCTCGGGCTCGTCTGCTGGTCCTCGCTGCGCGTCGTCCGCTCCTCGCGCGGTCTGATCCGCGCTCTCGCCTGGACTGCGCCCGCGTTGGTCGTCGCCCAGATCACCCTCGGAATTCTCACCATTCTCACCTTCAAGGACCTCGTTCCGGTCACCGCCCATCTGCTCGTCGCCGCGTTGCTGCTCGCCGACTACGTCGCTCTGCTGGCGATGACGCAGGAGCCCGCTCCCGTTCCTCTGTCGCTCGGAGTCCCGGCATGACGGGCACCGCCTCGGATCTGCTGGCGCTCGCCAAGCCGCGCATCACCGCGCTGGTCGTCTTCACCACCGCCATCGGTCTGTGGCTCGCGCCCCACGGGCTGCGGCCTCTGACCATCGCGCTGACGCTCGTCGGCACGGTGCTCATCGTCGCCGCCGCGAACGTCCTCAACATGTACCTCGAGCGCGACACCGACGCGCTGATGGCCCGCACCATGCACCGCCCGCTGCCCGCTCACCGGATGGACCCCGGGGTCGCCCTCAAGTTCGGCATCGCCCTCGCGGCGGTCTCGGTCCCGCTGCTCACCTTCGCAGTCGGCGCCCTGCCCGGGCTGCTCGCCTCGATCGCCTTGGTCAGCTACGTCCTCCTCTATACGCCGATGAAGCGCCAGACGGCGGCGTCGCTCCTGGTGGGCGCGCTGCCCGGCGCGATTCCGCCCTTGATCGGCTGGACGGCGGCGACGGAGCGGCTCGACCTGCCCGGCATCCTTCTCTTCGCGGTGATGTTCCTCTGGCAGGTCCCGCATTTCCTCGCCATCACCCTCTTCCGCAAGGAGGACTACGCGCGCGCCGGCCTGGTGGTGCAGCCCAACGAGCCGGGCGGAGAGCGCGAGGCACGGGCGAACATCGTCCGCTACACGGTCGCGCTCGTCGCCGTGTCGCTGCTCTTCGTGCCACTCGGTGTCGGGCGCGGAGCCTATCTGGCGGTCGCGCTGATGCTAGGCGCCGTCTTCCTCGGCTACGCGATCGCCGGACTTCGCCAGGGGGCGGGGCGGCGCTGGGCGCGCAACCTCTTCCTGCTCTCGCTCCTCTATCTGCCGGTGCTGTTCGGTGCGCTGGTGCTCGATCGGCACCCCTGAAACATGGGCGGGTGCGACCAAGCGCCGCAGGCTGCGACCGATTGCCCGGGGTCTTCGCGGCGTGCTAGAGGACCGAATCCCCAATGGAAGTGACGTCCCCCGAAACCGCGACGCTCGCCATCTGGACCATCGCCCGATTCGCCGCGCTCGCCGTGCTCGCGACGGAAGCCTTGTTCTTCTACGCCCGCCGGCGCGATCCGCAGCCCCGGCCCCCCGCGCGGATCTTCTGGGCGCTGATCCCCGCGCTGGTCCTCGCGGGCCTCTGCTTCTGGTGCACCGTGTCCCTCTCCGACCGACGCGCGGCTCTCGCGGCCGGCGCGGTCGCGCAACTCGCCCGCTGATTCTCGAGGACGCCGCATGGACGAGAAAATCTACGGTTGGTGGCTTCCGCCCGACGTTTCCGTCCATGGGGCGAAGATCGACCAGCTGATGTCCGTCTTGCACTGGTTCATGCTCCTGCTCTTCATCGGGTGGGGCGTCTTCTTCGTGTACTGCCTCGTCCGCTTCCGCGCCCGCCCCGGCCACGTGGCGGTGTACACGCCGGTCAAGGGCATCGCCACCAAGTACATCGAAGCGTTCGTGGTGGTGGTGGAGATCTTCCTGCTCTTCGGCCTCTCCACGCCGGTGTGGCTCTCCTACAAGAACAACGTCCCCGACGCGAAGAAGGCGCTGCACGTGCGCCTGGTGGCCGAGCAGTTCGCCTGGAACTTCCAGTACCCGGGCAAGGACGGCAAGTTCGGGAAGAACGATCCCTCGCAGATCTCCGGTGACAATCCCCTGGGCATCGATCCGGAGGACCCGGCGGGCAAGGACGACCTGGTCACCGTGAACAACCTGCACGTGCCGGCCAACCGCCCGGTGATCGTCGATGTCAGCAGCAAGGACGTCATCCACAGCTTCAACATCCCGGTGCTGCGGGTGAAGCAGGACACCATTCCTGGCCAGCTGATCTCCGTCTGGTTCGAGGCGACGCAGACGGGACACTTCGAGCTCGCCTGCGCGCAGCTCTGCGGCCTGGGCCACTACCGCATGCGCGGCGACGTGCTGATCGACACGCCCGAGGAGTTCGCCAAGTGGCAGGCGGAGAACGCGCCGCCGCCGCCGGGAGAGCCCGCCGCCGCCGCGCCCGAAGAGAAGAAGTAGCCCTCATGTTCCGATCGGAGACGACTCGATGAGCGTCGAACACCACACCGCGGGCGGCAACGGGCACGCGCACGCCGATCACGGCCACCACGAGTTGCCCTTCTGGCGCAAGTACATCTTCTCCGTCGACCACAAGGTCATCGGCATCCAGTACGCGGTCACCGCGCTGGTCTTCCTCTTCTTCGGCTTCAGCCTGATGATGCTGCTGCGCTGGCAGCTCGCCTATCCCGGGCAGCCGCTGCCGGTGCTCGGCAAGCTGCTCGGCGAGACGGCGATGCCGGGCGGAGTGATGGCGCCGGAGTTCTACAACCAGCTCGGCGCCATGCACGGCACCATCATGGTGTTCCTCGGCGTGGTCCCGCTGGCGGTGGGCGGCTTCGGCAACTTCGTCGTGCCGCTGCAGATCGGTGCGCCGGACATGGCGTTTCCCCGGCTGAACATGGTGAGCTACTGGGTATTCCTCCCCGGATGCATCCTCATGGTCTGCTCGTTCTTCGCGGACGGAGGGGCGGCGCAGTCGGGTTGGACCAGCTACCCGCCGCTCAGCGACATTGCTCCGCCGGGGCAGACGATGTGGTGCCTCGCGATGGTGCTGATCATCACCAGCTCGCTGCTGGGCTCGATCAACTTCATCGTCACCATCGTGCAGCTGCGCGCCAAAGGGCTGACATACTGGCGCCTGCCGTTCTTCGTCCACGCGCAGCTGGTGACGGCCTTTCTGCTCCTGCTGGCCTTTCCCCCGCTCGAGGCCGCTACCGTCATGCAGCTGATGGACCGGCTCGCCGGCACCTCCTTCTTCCTTCCCTCGGGACTGGTCGTCTCGGGCGAGCAGCTCAAGGCGGCCGGCGGCGGAAGCCCGCTGCTCTGGCAGCACCTCTTCTGGTTCCTCGCGCACCCGGAGGTGTACGTCCTCATCCTCCCGGGGATGGGAATCGTCGCCGAGGTGATCGCCAACAACACGCGCAAGCCGCTCTGGGGCTATCGGCTGCTGGTCTACTCGGTGATCTTCATCGGATTCATGAGCTTCGTGGTCTGGGCGCACCACATGTTCATGACTGGCATGGGCACCACCATGTCCACGTTCTTCCAGACCACCACGATGATCATCTCGATCCCGAGCGTGGTCATCCTCACCTGCTTCATCATGTCGCTCTATGGCGGAAACATCCGGTTCACCTCTCCGATGCTCTTCGCCACCGCCTTCTTGCCCATGTTCGCCATCGGCGGGCTCACCGGGCTCCCGCTGGGCCTGACCGCGAGCGACATCTACCTGCACGACACCTTCTACGTGATCGGCCACTTCCACTACGTGGTCGCGCCGGGGACGCTGTTCGCGCTCTTCGCGGGCATCTACTACTGGTACCCCAAGGCGACCGGCCGGCAGCTGAGCGACAAGCTCGGCAAGGTCCATTTCTGGCTCAGCTTCGTCGCCATCAACTTCGTGTTCATGCCGATGTTCTTCCAGGGCATGGCCGGCCTTTCGCGGCGCCTCTACGACCCGACCGTGTACGCGCACGGGCGCGGAGTGCAGGCGCTGAACGTGGTGATCTCCTGGGGCGCGTGGGGGCTCGCCCTCGCGCAGCTCCCCTTCATCGTCAACTTCTTCATGAGCCTGAGGGCCGGCGCCCGGGTCGCCGAAAACCCATGGCACTCCACCACCCTGGAGTGGGCGGCGCCGTCGCCTCCGGGGCACGGAAACTTCCTCACCGAGCCGGTCGTATACCGCGAGCCGTACGAGTACAGCGTGCCGGGGAAGACCAAGGACTACTCGCCGCAGTTCCAGGCGGAGGGCTGAGATGAGCGAGACCGTCATCCCCTACATGGTGAAGCCGCACCCCGTGACGGGACTCCCGAACGGGAAGTTCGGCATCTGGCTCTTCCTCGCCAGCGAGGTGATGCTCTTCGGCGCCCTCTTCTCCAGCTACGTGCTGATCCGCATCGGAATGCCGCACTGGCCTCCCGAGGGCGGGCTCTCGAGCGAGGTCCTGAACGTGCCGTTGGGCACGTTCAACACGGCGGTGCTGATCACCAGCTCCATCACCATGGTGCTCGCCTGGGCCTCCTGCAAGATGGGAAGCCTGCCGCGCTTCAAGATGTGGATGGGCGCGACCGTGTTCCTCGCCTTCGTCTTCCTGGTGGTGAAGTACTTCGAGTATTCGGACAAGTTCCACCACGACCACTTCCCCAAGCACGACAACTTCTACGCCGTCTACTTCGTGCTCACCGGGCTGCACGGTCTGCACATCGTCGGCGGGATCATCGTCAACACTTTCCTGCTCACCTGGGGCAGCAGGATGTGGAAGACCGATCCCGAGCATTTCACCAACCGGGTCGAGAACGCGGGCCTCTACTGGCACTTCGTCGACCTGGTCTGGATCTTCCTCTTCCCTTCGCTCTACCTCCTCTGAGGTGCGCATGGACGCCGCGGGGCACGAAGACGTCAGCAAGCATATGGGGCCTTACTACGTGGTGTTCGTGGCGCTGCTCTGCCTGACGGCGGTGACGGTGGGCGTGAGCTACCTGCACCTCAATCGCCCCCTCGCCATCACGGTGGCGCTGATCATCGCCTCGGTGAAGGCGGGCCTGGTCGCCGCCGTGTTCATGCACCTGATCTCGGAGAAGAAGGTGATCTACGCGGTGCTGATTCTCACCGCGCTCTTCTTCGCGCTGCTGCTGGCGCTGCCGAACCTCACCACCTTCGAACACCACAGCGGGATGCCGGGGACGTAAGTGTCGCTCAAAGCCTTCCATGTCTTCTTCGTGATCGTCTCCACCCTCTGCGCCCTGGGGTTCGGAGCCTGGGCGATCGGCGATTACTTGAGGACGGGGAACACCGGGGTGCTGGCGCTGGGCGTGCTCGGATTCGCGGCGGCGGGGGCGCTGGTGTGGTACGGGCTGTGGTTCCTGCGCAAGCTGAAGAACGTGAGCTACCTGTGATGTCGTTCCTGCTCGCCTGCCCGATCTGCTTCGGCGCCGCCGACTCCGATCAGGTGCGCGCGGCCAAGATGGGCGTGCTGGTCCTGCTCGGCTGCATCGTCCCGCTTCTCGTGGCCATCGCGTTCATCGCGCGCTCGTGGGCGAAGCGGGCCCGGGCCCTGGCTTCTCGGCAATCACGAGCTTCGTAAGGAAGGCGAGCTGCGAGCTGGTCGCGCGCAGGCCCGCCTCCGAGACCCGCGCCGCCAGATCATCCTTCACGTAGCCGGTATAGAACGGCTCGTGGAACCGGGAAGGGAAGGCGAGGATCTCGCGCTGCAGCTCCGGCGCGTCGGCGAGCTGGATGCTGTCGGCGACCGCCACCAGCCCGCCCGGGCGGACGACGCGCGCCATCTCCGCCAGCACGCGCGCCCGCACCTCGGCGGGCACCTCGTGCATGAGGTAGGCGCTGGTGACGACGTCGAATGACGCGTCGAGGAAGGGAAGCTTCTCCGCGTTGTCGCAGACCAGCGAGACGTCCAGGTCCCGGGGGAGGATCTCGCGCGCACGGGCGATGTAGTGGGGCGAGAGATCCACTCCGAACAGCTTCGCCTCCACGGGCAGCGCCGCTCCGAGCATGTTCAGGAGATGGCCGGTGCCGCAGCCCACGTCGAGCAGGCGCAGCGGCTGGGCTGGCGACGCGCCGCGGGCCCGGGCGGTGCGGACCACGGGCGGCACGAGCCGGCGGCGCATTGCATCGGCCGTGCCGCCGAAGAGCAGCTCGACCTGCAGGTCGTAGAGGGCGGCGCTGGTGTGTCCGAGGTAGCCCTCGGTCTGGTAGTGGAAGTTGCGCGCGTAGTAGTGGGGATAGCGGCCCGGCGCCGCGTCTTGCGGCAGCTCGCGGAAGTCGCCCCGGCCGATGCGTGCGCGCGTGCGCGGCAGATCGGCGAGCAGGCGCGGAACCGCCTGCGCGTACTCGCGCCAGGGAAGCGTCTCGATCAGCGAACGCGGGTAGTAGCCCGCCTCCGCGTCGCGGAAGTCCTGGTCGAAGA
>Ga0209805_1000278_pt1 | contig 31418 bp, 31 predicted proteins | sample GraSoiAngelo_148_FD_185905 | JGI IMG/M metagenome (GOLD analysis project Ga0209805, IMG submission 185905) | Grasslands soil microbial communities from the Angelo Coastal Reserve, California, USA - 14_1009_09_20cm (SPAdes) (version 2) | ecosystem: Environmental > Terrestrial > Soil > Grasslands ...
TAGTCCGCGATTTCGCGCCGCGCATCTTCCACGTCCACGCCAAGGACATGGAGGTGGATCGCGATGGCCTGTACGAGCAGGGTGTGATGTCGCTGGGCGTGGGCTGGCAGGTGCCGCGCCTACCGGGGCTGGGCGAGGTGCGATGGGACCGCTTCATCAGCGCGCTGTACGCGGCCGGCTACGACTGGGTGGTTTCGGTCGAGCACGAGGACCGCAAGTTCGAGGGCGACCTCGAGCTGGTCCAACGCGGTTTCCTGATCGCGCGCAATGCGCTCCGCCCCTTCATCGTCTGAGCTGGATTTTGCCTCGCTGTATCCAACGGGGCCTTTCGCGGGCCTGAATTCGGCTCCGCTGGCGCCAACGGGCCCGAATTTGTCCTAGCGGAGCGAAAAGCGCTCCGCCATGAAGAACGCGGAGGCCATTCCGATCGCCACGATCGCGAGCACAAAGGGAGTCCAGCCCACTCCAAAACCCGCGACGACAAGGCCGATCGCGCCCGGACCGAGCGTACCGCCGATCGAGGCCGCCGGGTACAGCCACGAGGTCGCTCGCGCATCGCCTGGACGCAGCTTCGCCAGCCAGACGATGCCGGTGGGAAAGATCGGGGCCAGCGCGAGCCCTGTCAGGACATAGGCAACCGGCGCAGCCACGTGGATTGAAGCGACCAGTAACGCGATCGCCGCCGCCACGGAGGCGAACAGGACGATCTTCTGCTCGTGAACGCGCGATGGCATAAGGGTCATTAGGACGCGCCCCGTGACGAGGGCCAGCCAGAAACCAGACGTGATCGTTGCGGCCTGCGCCGATTGCAAGCCGGTGGATTCGAGGTGAGAAGTCATCCAGCCGCCGGTCCCGTTCTCGATTCCGACGTACAGCACGAAGGCGCAGACGAAGATCAGCACGAGCACGCCCGGGCGTCCGCGCGCGCCGCTGGCGATTGGCAGGCGTCCCGTGATTCCCCACTCCCCCGGAACGGCGGCAAGCGCGACCGCAGCTGCACCCAGGTACAGGAGCGAAAAGTGGGCGGCCGCGAACGCCGCGACAAGGATCGGTCCGGCGACGGCTCCGCCCGAGTACGCGCCGTTCAGCGCGCTGAGCAACGCAGCGCGCCGGGTGCCTTCGCTGTACGCGACGAGCTGGTTGAGGCCCAGGACGAGAGCGCCGAAGCCCACACCGATGACGAACACGGCACCGACGAATGCAGGCCAGCTCGGCGCGAGCGCGACCGCTGCGCAGCCGGCTGCGACGCAGCCCATGGCCGCCACAACGGTGTTGCGCGCGGGCCACGCGTGCATCGATCGCATCGCGACAAACACCCCGATCAGCGACCCCGCGAAATGGATGCTGATGGTCGCGCCCGCTACCGGGAGACTGACCCCGAAGCGGCGCGTCAGATGCTCGAGCAGCGGGCCATACGCCGAGACGATCAGTCCCATGAACAGAAAGGTCGCGCCCACAGCGACGACTGCCGTGCGCGAGAGGACGATCCGGTTGGCAGGAGCCTCAGCGATCAGGCTTCATCGCCTGCCGGTATCGCGGCGATGGCACCGGACCGTCGAGCAGCGGGTCCGCGGTCTCGCGCATCCAGCTCCACAGCCGCTCGCTCAGCTCATGCTCGATCGCGGCGACCGCCGGACCGCCCGCGAGGTTGCGCTCCTCCAGCGGATCCTGGTCGACGTCGTATAGCTCGACGATGCTCGGCCGGTCGGCCGAGTAGCGGCCGGGGTTGGCGCGAAAGATCGGCCCCTGTTGAATGTCCGCGGGAACCTCAACCGCAAACGCAGACTCGAAGTTGCGGATGTACTTGTAGCTCCGGGTGCGAACGCAGCGCATCGGGTCGTAATAGCTGTGAAACGTCTTCTCGCCGAAGATCCATTCCCGAGGTTCATACGCTTCGCCACGCAAAAGCGGCAGAAATGATCGGCCCTGCACGCCGGCGGGGATCGCAAAGCCGGCCGCTTCCAGCAGCGTCGGCAGCACGTCGATGTTGCTGATCAGCTGCTCGAGGATGTCACCGCGGCGGATGCCGCCATCAGGCCAGCGGGCGAGCAACGCCACCTCGAGGCCGGCGTCGTAAAGGGTGCATTTGGCACGCGGCATGGCCAGGCCGTGGTCGGTGGTGAAGACGACGAACGCGCCACCGGTTCGCCCGGCCTTTTCCAGCGCACCGAGCACCCGCCCCACCGCGCGATCCATCTGACCGATCGTCCCTTCAACCGCCGTCATCTCCTCGACCGACTCAGGTCCAGGCGGGAGGTAGCCGGGGATCTCCAGGCCAGGCGGCGGCGCACCCGCGGGCGGGTACGGACGGTGCGTCTCCTCGAAGTTAAGCTCGAGATATAGGCGCCGGCTCGAGTCCTCCCGGGCGAGCACGGCTTCCAGCGCGTCGGCGTCATTGACCTGGGTGAAGCCGAGGCGCTCCGGATGCTGCGTCACATGCTGGCCGCCGAAAAGGTGGGTGGCGAATCCAAGCCCGGCGAAGATGGCGGCCGCGTGCGGCGAGGTCAGAGCCCAGTCGAAGCCACGATGCGTGAGCCCCATGACGCCGTTGCTGTGCGGGTACCGGCCGCTGGCCAGGCTCGCGCGGCTCGGGCTGCACTGCGGCGCGGTGGCAAACGCTTGGGCGAGCGTCGCGCCCTGCGCGGCGAGCGCGTCGAGGTTCGGGCTGACGACGCTCGCCCGGCCGTAGCAGTGCAGGTGACGCCCGATGTCATGCGTCGTCATGAGCACCACGTCGTGAGCAGTGCTCATCGGCCGCAGCCTTGGACGCCGGAGCGCCTACCCCTTGACCGAACCCGCCGTGACGCCTCGCACGAAGTAGCGCTGGAGGGCGATGAAGACCGCCAGTGGAAGCGCCATCTGGAGGACGGCCGCGGCGGTGAGGAACTGCCACCCGCCTCCGAACGATGTCACCAGCCCTGTGATGACGACTGTGAAGGGCCGGTACTGGCTGGTACCCAGGAACGTCAGCGCGACCAGCAGGTCGTTCCAGATGCCCAGGAAGACGAAGATCGTGAGCGAAGCGATCGCTGGCAGCGTCATCGGCACCGCGATTCTCAAGAACCGCACGGAATGACCCGCGCCGTCCACCTCAGCCGATTCGAAGACCTCCCTGGGCAGGCCGCCCAGATAGTTGCGGAGCAGGAAGACCTCAAACGGCAGGCCATAGCCGGAGTGTGCCAGCCAGACGGCGATGATCGTAGCGTTGAGGTGGACCAGCTTGAAGAATTGGAGTACCGGGATCAGCGTCATCTGGATCGGCACGACCATGAGGCCGACGATGACGATGAAGAAGAGGTTCTTGCCCGGGAACTTCATCCAGGCGAACGCGTACGCGCCCATGGTGGCGATGGTGAGCTGGATCACGGTCGCAGGGATCGTGATCAGGACGCTGCTGACGATCGACGGGGCAACGCCTTCAATGGCAAGGACCTGCTGGTAGCTCGCGAAAGTGAAGCCATGTGGCGGAAACAGGGTCGTCCACCATCCGGCCACGCCCATATCCGAAACGGAACGGAATGAGTTGATGATCATCCCGACCGTCGGCACGACCCAGATCGCGCAAAAGATGATGATCACAATGTGGAGTGGCAGCCGCTGAAGGCCCGCGCCAAATCGGTCGATAACCGAGACCGCGGATCGAGGGCGTACAGCCTCACGGGTGGTAGTGCCGACGCTCATCGCTGCTCCTCCTGTTGCTGGAAGCGTCTGATGTTGATGACCAAAAGCGGCACGACCGCGATGAACAGGACCACGCCGACGGCTGCCGCGCGACCCAGGTGGTTGTGCTGCAGCTGGCTGAACATCTGAGTCGCGATCACGTCGGTGCCGTATGCGCCGTTCGTCATGACGTAGACGATGTCGAAGGTCTTCAGCGCGTTGATGAGCATGGTGGTCCCGACGACGGTGATAGTGGGCCACAACAGCGGCGTGATCACCAGGCGCACGATCTGAAACTCGTTCGCCCCGTCGATTCGAGCGGCCTCGAGCACCTCGCTGCTGATGGCCTTCAGGCTCGCCGAGATGATGACCATGCAGAAGCCGGTCGCGGTCCAGACACCGACGAAGATCAACGCCGCGTTGTTGGTGGTGGCGTTGATGAGCCACGCCACCGGATCGCGGCCGGCGACGCCGAGCAAGGCGTTAAGGGTGCCGGTCTGCACTGTGCCTGGAGGTTGATAGTCGAACATGAACTTCCAGATGATCGATGCGGCGACGGCGCTGATCGGCACCGGGAGGAAGATGGCGATCTTGGCGAGCGACTCATATCGCACGCGGTCCACAAGGATCGCAATGACGAGGCCCAAGAAGACTGCAAAAAAGGTGTAGAAGACCAGCCAGAGGAGGCTGTTGCGCAGCGATGTCAGGGTGTCGGGAAAGGTGAAGAAGTACTTGTAATTCGAGAATCCAATCCAATCCGTGTCGTCGTTGTTTCGGAAGCTGACGACCACGGTGCGGAGGAGCGGGTAGACCATGAAGATGGTGGCGAAGCCAATCGCGGGCAGGGCCCAGAAGTAAGGACGGATCCAGCCCTGAAGGCTGTCTGACAGCCGCTCGATGATCTGCTCGCCCAGGATGATGTAGCCGAGCAGGGCCAATGGCACTGCGATGATCGCGATCAACGCGGTGATGATCTGACCTACATCAATCCCAGCCACCCCGACCTCCTTTAGCAGAACCTGCGGCCAGGGCGGTTTGCCGCCCTGGCCGGTTCAGGACCACGAAAGTGCTACCTAGCTTGTCGCGTACGCCGCCGCCTGCACCTGGTCGAGGTGCGCCAGCTCAGCGTTCAGGCTCCCCGGGTTGTTGGTCACGTTGAGCAGCGACTGCCAGAAGGCCTTCTGCATGTCCGAGGGCATGAAGTCGCCCGCGGTGACGAGCAGGTTCTTGGCGCTGGCGGCGACGCTCGCTGCGTTCTTGAAGACGGGGTCCGTGTAGTTGAGCGACTTGATCGCGCCCAGGGTCCCGCCGTCGTTGACCCAGATCTGCTGCGCGTCCTTCGACGCCATGTACGCCATCAGCTTTCGCGCAGCGGGCGTGTCGTTGTACATCGCGAAGTTGTCGTAGAAGCCGTTGACGTTGCCGTCGTACTGCGTGTTGCCCATGCTCGGGTGGGCGAAGAAATCGAAGTCAGTGCCCGCCTTCAGGTTCAGGCTCGGGAAGTCCTGCTGGAAGAAGGACGGGATGAAAGTCGCCTGCTCGAGGAACAGGCAGCCTGGCGGGGTCTTGAACATCGGGTCGCCGGCCTTGCCGAAGTTCGTCGACAGGGCGGTGTTCGCCCCACCGTACACGTTGGCGGCTGAAACTTCCTTGAGGAAGGTCTGGTATCCAAGCTTGATCTCAGGGGACGAGAACTTCTGCTTGCCCTGTACCCAGTTCGTGTAGACGGTCTCGCCCGACTGCCGCATGATGATGTTGTCGATCTGGTCGCTCGCGGGCCAGCCTGACGCCGCGCCCGACTCGAAGCCCGCACAGAACAGCTTCTGCGCCCCGTACTGCGAGGGATTGATCGCGAGCAGCTCGTCAAACGTCTTCGGAGCTGTTCCCGTGAAGACCTTCTTGTTGTACCAGATGAGTCCCTTGACCTGAGTCTTGATCATCAGCTCGTAGTGCTTGCCGCCGATGACGCCGATGTACGGGTCGTCGGAGGCGCCACCGGGCGCGGTGGTCAGCGCGGGGTACGTGTTCGAAATGTATGCACTGAAGTCGCTGCCGAGAGCGGTCTCGACCGGCTTGATGGCGCCCTTGCTGACCCAGCTCTTGACCATGACGGGGTCGGTGGGTCCGGGTGCGATGTCGGGCAGGTCGGTCCCGGCGGCGATGCCGTTGGCGATCTGGTTCGTCGAGTCGCGGTTGGTCGTGATGTGGACCTTGACCCCACTAGTCGACTCGAAGGGGGCCAGGACGTCCTTGAACGCCTTGAGCTCGGCGCCGCCCCAGGCCGTCCAGACGGTCACGTCCGTGGACGAAGCGCCGCCGCCTCCGGTGTTTCCGCCGCCTCCGCCACACGCCGCGATGAGGAACAACGCGCCGAGACAGAGCGCGACCCCCCGCGAACTACGCCTCGCTAAGACCTCGGTCATTGCGTGCTCTCCTCCGTATCCCGACCCCGCTCTGGGCCGGAAATTGCCACCTTCCCGTTTGCCTTCTTCCCGGACCGACCGGGGCGAGAGTGCGCCGGCAAACAGAGTTACTCAGACAGGGATACACGTGTCCAAGACGAACGTTCGCCTGACCTTACGACCGGATACTAGTTGCCGCCTGGCGGCTTGTCAATCTTCGCCTCGGACGAGCCTGCTGAATTCGCTCGGGCCGGGCACGGGCCGCGCGCACTAACATCGCCCGAATGACTGACTCCCTGCGTTTCCCGGACGCCTTCCTGTTCGGCGCCGCGATCTCCGCCTACCAGACCGAGGGCGGCAACACCAACACCGACTGGTGGTGGTGGGAGCACATCGCCTCCACGCCGTGCCGTGAGCCGTCGGGCGACGCCTGCGACTTCTACCACCGCTACCCAGAGGACGTCGCGATGCTGGCCAGCTTCGGCCTGACCACGTTTCGATTCGGCATCGAATGGGCGCGCATCGAGCCGGCTGAAGGCGAGTTCTCGCGGGCCGCCCTCGCTCACTATCGCCGCATCCTCGACGCCTGCCTCGAGCACGGCGTCGTCCCGATGGTCACCTTCCACCACTTCACGCTGCCAAGGTGGGTGCACGAGCAAGGAGGCTTCGCCTCGGAGCGCTTTCCGGCCCTGTTCGAGCGCTACTGCGACCGTGCGGCGGCCGCCCTCGGCGACCGGATGGCGTTCGCCTGCACCATCAACGAACCACAGGGACTGGGTTCGAGCGGCTGGCTGTTGGGCGTCAACCCGCCGGGACACACCGACGACCGCGAGGGGGCGCAGCGGGCCGTCGACAACCTGCTCGAGGCGCACCGGCTGGGCGCGGCCGCCATCCGCGCGCGCGCCGGAATCCCGACCGGCGTGACCCTTGCCCTCCCCGACCTGCAGTACGAAGACGGAGCCCAGCCCGGCACGAGCTCGCTCGAGCTCGAGTCGCGGGTGAGCGATTGGTTCCTCGAGCTGGCACGCACTGACGACTTCGTCGGAGTGCAGACCTACACGCGGTTCCGTTATGGACCCGAAGGCCCGCGCAGCCCCGGCAACGACTGGAGCGATACGACTCGCGAGCTGACCGAGACCGACGAGACCACGCTGATGGGCTACGAGTACTACCCGCAGGCCCTGGGTGGTGCGATCCGGCGAGCGCACCAAAGCTGCCCCGGCGTGCCGATCCTGGTGACCGAGAGCGGAATCGCCACCGGTAACGACCAGAAGCGAATCGCCTACATCGACGCCGCGCTGCGAGGGGTCCTCGACTGCCTGAATGAGGGGATCGACGTGCGCAGCTATGTGTATTGGTCGCTGCTCGACAACTATGAGTGGGCGTTCGGGTATGCGCCCACGTTCGGCCTCGTGGCGGTGGACCGGCAGACCTTTACCCGCCAGCCAAGACAGAGCGCCTCATGGCTGGGCTCGGTCGCGCACGCTCGTGTCCTCCCCATTCAAGGGGAGTTGGCACAAAGCGCCGGAGGGGCTGCCACCGAACCCGTGTCATCCGTGTGATGATCGGTTTGCAACAGTGATCCGCCCTCCAGTCGAAAGCAACTCGGGTCTGGCCGCGGTGCTGCGCGGGGTGGTCGCGGATTTCCAGCACGTCTCGGGCGCCGATATCGTCTCGATCTTCCTTTATGAAGAGTCGACCCACACCTACTACGCACCATTCGCCACGGGGCAGCCCCAAGAGAGCCTCCTTGACTCGCTGACCGACATGCACGAGCAGCTCGGCCGCTACCTCGCCGACGAGCGCCAGGGCAAGGTGCCGGACGAGCTGGGCGTGCATCAGTACGGGTCGACTGTGTGGCTGACGGCGACGCGCCGGCGCCTCGTGGCTCGCAACGCACCGGCCGAGATCGACTCCACCTTCATCCGCCGCTACCAGGTGCAGTCGACGATTGGCCTACCCCTGCTCACCGGCGACCGGCTTCTGGGCCTCGTCTATCTGAACTATCGGAACAAGGAGCGCGCCCCGGACGACAACCGCCTGCGCGAGCTCGAGCGCAAGGCCACGACCGCGGCGGGCCTGGTCCAGGCCGCCCTCGAGGGCGCCGAGCGTGCGGCGCTCGACGGGCTCTCCAGGCTGACGTCGCTCCTGACGACGCCGGTCGGCGACGCCCGGACCGACGCCAAGGAGCTGCGGCGCCTGCTGTCGATCGCGCTCGCCGACCTCCTCATGGCGAGCAACCTGGACGGCGCGGCGATCTATCAGTTCGGCCACCAACGCTCGCACCTCGAGCTGGTCACCGCGCACCTTCGCGTCGCGGCGCCGATGCGCGTCGAACGCGCAGATGCGTCAGCCCCGTGGGAGGCGGCGCTGGACAAGACGGTAGGGGCTGCCACAGCAGAGGCGGACCTGCATCCCGTCGCGACATATGGCCTGGGTCAGCCCGAAGAGCCGCACGGTTACCTCGTTCTTCTCAGCCGCGACCGGCTCGCGACCGTGAGGCGGGCACCGTCCACAGACGAGATGCTGCGGGCGGGCGCGCAGCTGATCGGAGGCGCACTCGCGTCGCAGCGCCTGATCGCCGAGCTCGAAAACAGCAACCGGCTGCTCAGCGCGCTCGGCGACATGACGACCGCGATGCTGACGCCAGGCGCGTCGCGGCACGAGGTCATCGACGCGGTCGTCGGCCACCTCACCGACTCCCATGTCCCCGAGTTCGATTTCAACTTCGCGACCGTCTACCTGCTGGACGAGAGCGAGGATGAGTCCACGATCGTGCGCATGGCTGCCGGGGCAGCCTCCGCAGAGGCGATCGACGTCGCGGAAACCTCCCGCGACGCGGGTGCAAGTACATCCCGGCCCCATCCCCCGACTGCGTCGGGTACCTCCCCGCGAGCGGGGAAGAGAGTCCCACGTTGGGCTCTCGAGGAAGACCGCGTGCTCGCGCCGGACGACGTCCTGGTTTATGTCGCACGCAGCTGGCAGCCCGTGATCGTCGGGCCGATGCCGTCGACCGATCACGCCGACGTCATCTCGGGCGGTCTGCCTGTGCCCGCCACATGGCTGGAGGTGCCCGTTGTCTACAGCAACGGCATGGTCCTAGGCAAGGTCCTGGCGTGCCTGATCGGCGAAAAGGACCATGGGCATGCCGATGACACCGCGCCGTTCACGCTTGCAGGCGAGGTCTTCGAGCGCGGCAAGCACAAAGACCTGATCCGGATCTTCGTGCCTTTCGGCAGCGACGTTTCTGGGCGGGCGACGGGCGTGCTCGAGGTCGGCTACCACCGCTCCGACCAGCGCCGCCCCGACTGGGGCCAGGTCGAGGCCTTGCGCGCGGCGGCGGGACAGCTCGCGGTGGCCGTTGAGATGGCACGGCTTTACGAAGAGGCGCAGCGCCACGCCGGCCAGCTCGAGCTCGTCGCCGACGTGAGCAAGGCGATCGCCAGCTCGATCGACCTCGACCAGACTCTGACCCTGGTGGCGCAGAACCTGGCCCGGCTCGTCGATGCGTCGATGTGCCAGATCGCTCTTTATGAAGAAGATGGCGAGGGTTGGTTCGGCGCCGCGGCGTCCGACCAGGAGGACCTGTGGCGGCGCCAGCACGGCGAGCGCGGCGAGACCACATTCCTGTTTGACGTCCTTGACCGTGGCGAACCGGTGGTCATGGACGACACGTCCGTCAACGGCACGGTCGATCCCGCGTATGTCCGCACGTTCGGCGTCCGGTCACTGATGGCGCTGCCACTGATCGCCGACGAGCAGGCGATCGGAGCCGCGGTGTTGGTGGAGCGCAGCCGCAACCGCAAGTTCACGCCTGAAGAAGTGGGACGCGCGCAAGCCCTGGCGGTGCAGGCCGCGGTCGCGATCAAGAACGCCAGGCTGCACGCCCTCGCCGAGGAGGAGCGTCACCTCCAGAAGGACTTCGTGCTGATCGGCTTTGGACAGTGGGGCCAGAAGGCCTACCAGCACCTGTTGACGCTGAAGCAGTTCTTCAACTTCCGCACGCACGTCGTCGAGCACGATTCGCCGGGCGCTCGCGATCGCCTCGGAGTCAAGGAAGAGGAGGTGCGCACGCATGGCGACTCCTTCTACTGGGACAGCCACTCCTCATCCGGGCACGACCAGCTGGAGCGCGAGCTCGAGTCGAGCTCGTACGTCATCACCTACATCGCGACGCCGGCGGCGACCCACCTCCCCACCCTTGCGCGCTACTACGACCTGAGCGACGTGGTGTTGATCGAGAAGCCGCTGGGCGCGCCGCCTGACGAGTACCGCAAGTTCCTCGAGACGGCCCCAGGCGGCGTCGAGATCGTCGCCGCTGACCACTACTACTTCAAGCTCGAGGTGCGCCTGCTCGCGATGCTGCTTACCGAGGAGCGCACGCTGCGCAACTTCCTGGACAACGTGGAGGAGATCAGGATCGAGATCCTCGAGGAGCAGCCGCTGACCGGCGCGGCGGCCGATATCGGCGTCGTCGCAGACCTCATCCCCCACGCCTTCGCGATCATCTCCCTGTTCACGCCGATCGACCGAATCAAGCTCGACCCCGAGTCCCCGCTGCTCATCGGCCGTCATGAAGGGTTGACGGGTCAGCGCGAGAGCTACGCGCGGATGAATGCGACCTTCCAGCACCAGGGCCGCGCGGTCCGCTTGATCATCGACGTCGGCAAAGGCGCCGAGAACGCCAAGTGGATCAAGCTCAGCGGCGAGAAGCGGGCGACCGGGCGCAGCCCGAGCTACAAGTTCGATTTCGGCAAGGGCGAGGCGATCGACGGAACCCAGGCGACGGTTCGCGCCGCGGTGCGCCGGATCCGCGAGCCGGGGGTGCCCGACAACGCGCACCTCAACATGCTTCGCCACGTGATCGAGAAACGGCACCCCGCGGTGGGCATCCTTTCCATCCGCGAGGCGATCCGGGCCAACCAGCGCGTGCGCGACCTCGAGGCGTTGGCGGTGGAGCTGCTGGCGCGCAACGAGTGGACGAGCTATCCGCTCGGGTCGCGTCCGGCCTTCGAAAGCGGCGCCAAGACTTCGGCGATGACCACCGCGACCTAGGCCCTGTGATCAGCGCGGGGGAGCTCATCTCGGAGCGCGTGATGCTGAAGCGGGACCGCTTCTTTGCGGTTTCGGCACGCGACGGCTCGATGAAGCCCGACGAATTTCTTGGCGACGGCCTGTGGTGGGGCGACACGCGAATCCTCTCCGCGTTCCGCCTCCACATCAACGGCAAGGAGCCACAGCCGGTAGGCCTGCAGGCCGATGACAGCTCTGTGACCTTCGAGCTCAATGCAAACGGTCTCCGGGTGACTCGGGTCCGGTTCCTCGAATCCGGGATCCGGGAGGAGATCACCGTCGCAAATCGAGCGGAAACGACAGCTGACGTCGTCCTGGAGATAGAAATTGGGGCCGACTTCGCGGCGATGCTGGGAATTCGTGGCGCCGTGCCACAGCTGGCATCGCCGGCGCCAATCGCTCCGAGTGAGGCTGCCGGCGGCGTTCGCTTCGCGCGGGCCGGGCATGCGACACGCGTGACCACTGTCCCCGAAGGCCTCCAGCACAGGCTCCGACTTGACCCCGGCCAGAATTTCACGATCCAGATAGACGTCGCCCTGGAACCCGCGACACCGCCGGCCTCTTTCGAGACGTCGCTCCGAGCCGCCCGAGACGTGTATCCGCGGTGGGCGGAAGACTGCATGTCGGTCCGCACCGACAACCCCGCCCTGAACCAGCTGCTCGAGCAAGCGACGGCGGACGTCCGCATGCTGTGCGACTCGTACGAAACAGGCATGTACCCGACTGCGGGGCTGCCCTGGTTCGCAGTCCCCTTCGGCCGCGACGCGCTGATCACCTCGATCTTCCTACTGCCCGTCAACCCCGAGCTGGCTCGAGGTGTGCTGCGCTACCTGGCGAAGCACCAGGGCAGGCAGCCGAACGTCGACACCGAGGAACAGCCCGGCAAGATCCTGCACGAGGTCCGCGACGGCGAGGTCGTCGAGCGCGGCTTCTGGCCGCACATCCTGTACGGCACGATCGACGCAACCGCGCTGTTCCTTTGCGCCCTCACAGAGACCGAGGACTGGACTCACGACCACCCCTTTGCCGACGCGCTCTGGCCCGCGGCCGAAGCGGGACTCGAGTGGTGCATGAGCTATGGAGACTCCGACGGCGACGGCTACATCGAGTACCACGGCGGCCGCGCGCGCAACCAGGGCTGGAAAGACTCGGACAGCTCGCTGACCAACACCGACGGCAGCACCGCGTCCTTGCCCGCAGCCCTGTGCGAGGTGCAGGCGTACCTGCACCGAGGCCTGGTCGGCATGTCACGCCGGAATCCGGCCCTCGAGAAGGACGCCGCCGACCTAAAGCGACGGTTCAATCGCGACTTCTGGCTTCCCAAGGAGAAGTACTTTGCGCAAGCGCTCGACGGCTCCAAGCACCAGGTGCAGGCGATCAGCTCGAATCCAGGCCACTGTCTGTGGACGCGGATCGTCGACCGGTCGAAAGCGGCCAACGTCGCGCGGCGGCTGTTGTCGCCCGATCTCTTTTCCGGCTGGGGAATCCGCACGCTTTCCGTGCGCGCTGCGAATTACGACCCGTGCAGCTATCACAACGGCTCGGTGTGGCCGTTCGACACCGCATTGGCGGTGGCAGGCTTGCGCCAGTACGGATTCGTCGAGGATGCGGAGCGGGTGGCACGAGCGCTGGTCGAGGCGTCGCTCGATTTTCCGATGCGCCGCCCGCCGGAGCTCTTTTGTGGTGACGTCCGCCAACCGGGCGCGCCGCCCAAGGAGTACTGGAACACCTGCACGCCGCAGCTGTGGTCGGCCGCCGCCATGTTCGGATGCGTCGCGTCGATCCTCGGCCTGGAGGCGGACCCACGACGAAGTTCACTTCGCGTCGCACCGGTGCGCACGGCGCTGTGGAATCGCATCGAGGTGGTCGGGCTGCATTTCGCAGGTCAGCGCGTCGACTTCACCGTCGAGGGCACGGATGTGAAGCCGGGGCGGCTGCCGAGCGGCATACGGATCAACTGACCGCGGCGTGAAGAGGCGGCTACGATCGAGTCATGGCCGGTGCGCGCGCGGGCCTCGTCCTTTTCTTGCTGAGCGTGGCATGCGGCCCTGCACAACCGGCGTCCCAGCCGGCTGCGACAGCGACGAGCGCAAACGTCATGGGCACCATCGATCGCGGCGCGTCCCCCACCTGTCCCGCAGACGAGCCATGCGATCCCGTGGCGGTGGCATTGATGCTGGTCTTCTCCCGTCCGGGTGCGCCCGACGTCAGGGTGCGTGTGTCCGCTGATGGGACTTTCGCGGTGCACCTAGACCCTGGGGTGTACTCCATCGCGATGGCGCCTCCCGCCTTCCATGGCACGCTTCAACCCTCGACTGTGCATGTGCCGGAGAGCGGCGCCGTCGTAGTCCAGCTGCGCATCGTCAAGAGCTCGGTTTAACAAAGCCTTACCTGAGTACTCGCGAATGCACGGCGGTTTTCCTGATGTGACTCTGGCCCAACAACCATCCACGCCACCGAGCCCGCCGGCCATCGACGGTGACGACCATCCGACTCGAGTCCTGATCGTGGAAGATCACCGCGTCGTCGCGGAAGGCCTCGCCGCCTTGATCAACCACCAGGCCGACATGAAGGTGGTCGGCAGCGTGGGCACGGTCGCGGAATGCATCCCGGCCGCGGCGGAGCTCAACCCCGACGTCGTGCTGGTCGACTTCCGGCTGCCTGACGGATCGGGCCCTGACGCGGCGGCAGCCATTCGCGGCATCCGGCCCGCGGCCAAGATGATCTTCCTCACGCGGGAGGACACCGACGCTGTGAGATTCGCCGCAGTCCAGTCCGGCGCCAGCGCCTTCCTCCACAAGTCGAAGGCGGCAGCGGACGTGGTGGCGGCGATTCGCGATGTGGCCCGGGGCAAGATGCTGATCACCCCGCGCACGATCGCGACCCTGCTCACCAAGCGAAGGTCGATCGAGGCCCAGCTCGAGCGGCTCACGCCGCGCGAGAAGGAGGTCCTGACGCTCATGGCGGAGGGGTTCCCGAGCCGCGCCATCGCGGCCGAGCTGGGGATCAGCTACACGACCATCCGCACGCATATCCGGAGCCTCGGCAGCAAGCTCGCGGTGCACTCCAAGCTGGAGGCGATCGTCAAGGCCAGGGAGCTCGGCCTGATCAACTAGGTGAATTTCAACTAGGTGGTCGGCGCTGCGGGCGTCGGGCGGCGGCGCCTGGGGCGGCGCTGGCGGTGCGGAAGGTAGGAGCGGTCGCCCACCCAGGCGGCGGGGGGAGCCAGCAGGTTGGTCGCCATCTGGTTGAGAGCCGAGGCGTATTTGGACCGATGGTGGGCAAAATCGTCCCAGGAGGCATCTCCGTCCCTGACTTTGTAGCCGGCGGCCTTCAGGCGCGCGATCGCGGCAGCGTACTCCGACCTCTCGATGATCGGATCCGTCGCGAGCGTCAGGCCGAGGACCCACGACATGTCCTCGACGAGGTGATTCCCGACCATGAACATCAGCTTGGCCGCACCCTTCGCCGGGCTGTCGGTTGATGAAAGGATGAGCGACGCGGAATCCATGACGGCGCCGAAAGAGTTGATCCAGGCCTCGTTGTCGTGGCTCGACCTGAAGTAAACGAGCAGCGGATACGCAAGATGGCTCTCCAGCACCATGGCCGACCACCGTCGCCATTCGTCAAACGTCTCCTTGAGGGCTCCGTCCATCTCCGGCTGCGCCGCGGTCTCCAGCAGCTGGACGGCTGACGGCGGGGCGCCGGCGAGGGCGTCAAGCGCCACGACCGCCTCTTCGCGGGACCGGAAGTCTCCGTACAGCTCGAAGAGCAGCGTGATCGCAAGGGCTGCAACCGCGACGCCCGTGCCGCTCTCCAGGATGATCACCAGACGCGCCGGGCCCTCCTCGGGAACGAAGTCGCCATACGACAGCGGGACGAGCGTCGTCGCCGAGACATAGAACGCGGTCAGAAACGAATCGAGCCTGGGCCGAAACATGTCGCCGAGCCCGTCGATGAGCAGGGCATAGCCCAGGATGAGCGCGAGCGCCCAGACGATGAACAGCGTGATCAGCGCGATCGGACCGAAGGCGGCGAGCCTGGCTTCGCTGCGATCGATTCGCGATCCGCGGTTGCCCGCCCACTTCCACAACCTCCACAGCGGCCGGACGATCGCGCGCGCGACCGTCACCTTGCGCACCGCCGGGCGCGGCAGCACGACCGACTGAAAGAGGTCGTAGAACGTCACGAGCAGGAGCACCACACCGGCCGCGCCTTCGGCGATCGCGAGGACCCCGGTCACTTTAAAGCCCGAACTTCGACTGGGCCGCGGCGTAGCGCGGCTCGTCGCGGCGAAAGCTGTCGGCGTCCACGCCAAGGTTGCGCGACGCGTGGTAGGCGAGCCACTGCAGCGGCACGACGTTCACGATAGGGGCCAGCACCTCGTCGAAGTCATGACCCGCCGGCGCGACCGGCACGACGGCGGCTCCGATCTCGCCCAGCGCCGCGGCCACTTCATTCATTCGTTCCAGCGCCGGGCCCGGCTGCACGATGAGGACCACGGTCTGGCCGCGCTGAATGCTGACCAGCGGTCCGTGCAGGATGCCTTCGACGTCGTGGCCTTCGGCCGAGACAAGGTGCGCCGCCTCGCGCAGCTTCAGCGCCCCCTCATACGCTGTCGCGCGCGCCGGGCCGCCTCCCACGAAATGGGTCACCGGCCTCAGCTCGAGATCGCTCAGGCGGCCCGCGATCTGATCCCACGAACCAACGGCGACCTCGACCGCGTGGGGCAGGTCTTTCATCTGCGATTGCCACGGCGGGTCGCCGAGTGCCACGGCGATCTGCGCCAACCGGAACATCGCGCCTGTGTGACTGGCGGTGTGGACCGGCGATTTTTCCTGCTCCACCGTGTGGACGACCCCTTCGCCTTCGATGGCCGAACCTTCGCCGGTGATCACCACCCAGCGGCTCGAGAGCTTGGCGAACTGGTCGAGCGAGGCGCGGCTGAACCGCTTGCTGCCGCGATGGCTCAGCACGATCAAGCCGTCACCGTCGCGCAGGGCGGGCGGGTAGTTGGCGAACTCGAACGCGCGCACGGCCCACGCTTCCCGACCGGCGCTGCGCAGCAGGTACTGCCCAACCAGGGCGCCGTGATAGCTGGTGCCGGTGCCGATCAGGAAGATCCGGGGACAATCGCGGATGCGTGCGGCAGCCCGTTCGGCGGAGTCGTCGACCAGCAGCCTCGCGAGCTCGCGCGGCTGGCTCTCCAGGGTCGCTTTCAGGTATGCGCCCGGCTCGTGCGGCTCAGCCACCCGATTCGATCGGCGGCATCGAGATTCCTTTCTTCTGGAGCAGGTCCAGGATCTCCCGCTGCTGGAGCAGCATCGCCCGTTGCTGCTCGAGCATCTTGAGCTGCTGCACGTTGATGGCGTGGAGCGTCGTCAGGGTGATGTGGTCGGCCTCAGCCCGCGCGTCCTGGCTGGCCGAGATCACGTTCTGGCCGACGATGATGATGGGCAGGAGAACGAGCTGCAAGAAGGTCTGGCTGATCAGCACGCTGACGGCTGTCCAGAACGCGTTGTTGGTAATGACCGCCACCGCCCCACCAACAGAGATCACCGTGAATAAGTACGCAGCCCACATGGTGCCGACGCTTCGAGTCACAAGGACCGCAAGCCACGTGTTGAAGCGTCCGACCGCGCCGGCGCCATGAACCTGGCCCGCGACGGACCTCGACGTGATCAGTTTTGGCTTGTGGTCGGCCGGAGAATCCTTCGCCGCCTGGTAAGCCGCCCGATGCTCGTTGCTGGAGATCCGGCGCTCGACCCGCGGTTCGCCCGTTTTCGGCTGCTCCATCTCGGCGCATAAACCTAAGACAATTTGGCCATGGCAAACGAAGTATTTGAGGCGGTGAGAACGCTCCTGGCGGTCCGGGAGTACGCCGACCGGGAAATTCCGGAGGACATCGTGCGTCGGATCGTGGAGGCCGGACGCCTGACCGCGAGCGGGTCCAATGCGCAGCCATGGCATTTCATCCTCGTCCGACCGCGGGAGGCGCTGCGCAAGCTCGGCGGTATGGTGCGGACCGGGCCATACACGGCGACCGCCGCGGCGGCGGTCATCGTCGCGTACGAGAAAGATAAGGGCGAGATTGGACTCTCGGACGCAAGCCGCGCCATCCAGTCGATGATGCTGTCGGCGTGGGGAGACGGCATCGCCTCCAACTGGACGGGGTTTGCTGGACGCCTGGAAGCGGTGGGCAAAGAGTTCGGTGTGCCGGACACCCACGAGGTGCTCGCCGTCGTCCCGTTCGGCTATCCGAAGCAAAGGGTGATCGGGAGAAAAAAGCGCAAGCCGCTCAGCGAGGTCGCTTCAGCGGAACGCTTCGGCACCGCGCTGACCTGAGCTCAGAACGCGCCGCAGGGCGAATGGCGCGTCCAGGATGGCGAACAGCACAAAAGCGATCAGGGTCGCCGAAAAGATGTAGAGCGGCCACGGCCCGAGCACGTCCAGCAGGGTGGGGCTCGGCGGCTTGCTGCGCAGGTACATGTAGTTCGCGCCGGTCACCGCATCGGTGATTCCGACGAGCGCCGCGTAGGCGATCGTCAACCCGGCCACCCTCACGACCGCCCAGGGTCGTGGATGCAGGCGCATGCCCACCACCAGGATCAGCGACGCCGCGACCACGCCGCCGTGGGCGATGTAGTACTGGAAATACGGATAGCTCGGGAAGTGCTGCGGCACGTCGGGTGTGAACAGCGCTTGAATCGTGCCCGCCAGGCCCCAGAAATAGCTCACTTCCACCGCGAGTCGGTTCCGGGTCCACAGGGCCGCGGCCGTGATCAAGATGGCCACGTCGCAAAGCTGCAGCGGAAGCGACTGGGCGAACCGGCTGCCCGGCACGCCGCCGAACAGCAGGTAGACCCACCAGCTGACCTCGTCCACCACCAGGACGACGGCCAACACCTTGAGCCACTCGCCTGGTCGTTTGCGCGCGGCAACGACGAGACCAACGGTCGTTACTGCGATCACAAAGAGCGCGGCGACATGCTCGGTCGCCAGCAGGCCGCTCATCCGCACTCCGAGCCCGGTTCGTCGCACTCGGGCCTGACGCCCAGGCGATGGAATCGTGAGCGCCGCGGAGCGAACCAGCGGTAGGCGGCCTCTTCGACCGCGGCGACAGCCGGCAGCCGGTAGGCGGCCGCCAGCGCCGACCAGAAGCCGCCGAGCTCAGCCAGCGCGCTGTTGACCGCCGCGGCGCCCTCGAGGCGGCGCCCATCGGAGTCAATCGTCCACGCCGCCCGGTCCGCCTCCTCGCGCGTGATCCCGTAGCGCTCGAGGACGCCCGGTTTCTGGTTGGCGATGACCAGCACACGGCCGGCCCGGTCGCGCCGGCGAGCCCAGCGCGCCAACCTTGTTCAAACGCCTCAAGTGCCGTCGAAGACGAGCACGAGCGGTGGCCCGCTCACGCGATCGACCAGCCCGCGAGCCCGAAAAGCACGTAGAAGACCGCGTTGAGGTCACCATGGACGATGGCCATCGTCCGCAGGTCCAGCGCCGGGATCGGGAGCACGCGCGCCGCGGCGTAGTCGACGCCCAGGAGCATCGGCACCACCACCACCACAGCCGAGATCGTGAGCAGCCACCGGCCGGCGCGAGCGCGGCGGGCGGGCGCGATGAACAGGAGCGTGAGAGCCGCTGTGGTCAGGATCCCGGTCGCGAGCAGGACCGGCCCGATCACCGTCAGCGCCGCGGTTCCGGTTGCGATCCCTGTCGCAGTCAGAGGCGTGCCGGCGACGACGAGCAATCCAGCCGCGGCGCTCGAGAGGTGTACCGCAGGCGAGCGCTCGCGGAGCGCGGCGAAAGTCAGCGCGGACATCAGGGTCGCGGCGAAGCCCGCGTAGTGAAAGTGCACGGCGGTGAGCTCGACGATTGGAGTGCTGTAGCCGAGGCTGATGCCGGCTCGGTAGGCGACGAACCAGGCCCCGGCGACGGTCAGAAAGCCGAGCGCCGCAGCCGGCAGGAGGTGGGCAGGCCGCAACGAGCGCGACTCGATGAGCTCGACCAGACCGGCGAGGCCCGCGATCGCGCAAACCGCCAGCCAGCCGAGCGCAACGACGGCCGCCGGCATACCTGTGTGCGGCACGAACGACAGGATCGCGGCGACGGCTCCAGCAGGCTGAAGCATCCGCGCCGCGCGCAGCAGGCGCTTCGCCTGCGTGCCAGACAGGGGCACGAGTCGAAGGCCGAGTGGCACCACTGCGATGGGCGCGAGCAGGAGGAGGAGGTCGACGAGACTCAGCGGTCCGACCAGGATCGGGAAAGGTTGGGCCGTTATGCGGACACTGTAGCGCCTACGTGCGCAGTCTCCTCCGCAGGCGCAGGAAACCAAGGAACAGCAGGAGGACCGCGGTGAGGCCAAGGATCAGCATCACCCGCGAGCTGACGGGGTCGCCGAAGCCCACCCGCGTCGAGTAGCCGATCCACTCGACGAAGAGCACGACCCAGAGAGACAGATTGACCGCCGTGAAAACCCGCACCCTCACTGCGTCAACGCGCGATTGGCGCTGGTGAACCGAGTGGAGAAGAGGCGCCGCGCCGCGGCGCCTCTTCGGTGAGCGATCAGCCCATCGCCCGTCTGCCGACGCCTTGCGGCTCAGGAACCTCCTGCTCGTCGTATTCCTGCGTGTGGTCATATGCCGAGCGGTCCTTCAAGAGCGCCACGGCGATGAAACCGACCACGCAGCACGCGAGGATGTACAGGCTGATCATGTAGGGATTCTTGGCGGGAAGCGGCGAGAGTAGCTTCCAGGGTCCAATGAACAGGAAACCGGTCCAGATCCCGAGTGCAATGCTCGGAGCCGGACCACCCGCGATGATCGAGGCGAACTGGTAGCCAAGCGAGGCGCCGCTGTAGCGCAGGCGCCCCGTGAAGCTTTCTGCGATCAACGATGCCTGCGGGCCGTACTGCATGTCGTGCGGAACCAAGGAGAGCGCGATCACGATGAAAACGACGATAGGTATCGCGGTCGCGTAGAGCCCGAAGTAGAGGAACCCCCAGATGGCCATGACCACGATGCCGGCCATGTAAATCGTCTTGCGACCAACTCTGTCCGACAGGTGCCCGAAGAGCGGAATGGAGATGAACGAGACCAGGCCGGCGACGCTCACCGCCCAGGTCAAGAAGGGCTTGTCGAGCTTGGTCGCGGAGGCGCCAAACGTGAATACGAAGACGGTGAAAAGGTAGAACGGTGCTTGCTCAGGCAGCCGGAGCAGCGCGCTGAGGATGATCTCCCTCCAGTTGCGGCGAATTACCTCCCTGACGGGCGCCGGCTCGATTCGTCGCTCCTGCAAGAGGGCCTGGAAGACAGGTGTCTCCATGATCCCGAGCCGGATGTAGAGACCAACCGCGACGAGAACGATGCTGAGCAGAAACGGAATTCGCCAGGCCCAGGACTCAAACGTCGCCGACCCGGCAAGTGTCACAGTAGCCGCTGTAATACCGTTGGAAAGGACCAGTCCGATGGGTACGCCGAACTGGGGCCAGCTTCCCAGGAAGCCCTTCCGTTTCTGACTTCCCCACTCCATCGACATCAGCACGGAGCCGCCCCACTCGCCCCCCACGCCGATGCCCTGGCAGGCACGGAGAATGACAAGGATCACCGCTGCCCACAGGCCGATGTTGGCGTAGGTCGGCATGACGCCGATCAAGAACGTGGCGATTCCCATGAACAGCAGAGTGACGATCAGGGTGGCCTTGCGGCCGATTCGGTCGCCGTAGGTGCCGAAGAGCCAGGCCCCGACCGGCCGGGCCAGGAAGCCGACGAAAAAGATCGCGTAGCTGTTCAGCGTGCCGGCCAGCTGGTCGGACTTGGGGAAAAAGAGATGCGGAAAGACGAGCCCCGCCATGGTGCCGAAAAGGAAGTAGTCGTACCACTCGATCGAGGTGCCTACGGTGCTCGCCACCACCGCCCGCACCATCTGTTTGCGCCGCTCCTCCGGCGACATGGACGACAAGACAGACGAACCTGCGCTGCTAGCCATTTTCATCCCCCCGGTAAAAAGCCTCGATGAGGCCCCGCTACCTAATTCTTTAGCACTTTTTGCCGATCTTGGCCAGTTTTCGTTGCTTCCCAGCGGGCTTCGGCCTCGCCGATCGGCGTCGACGGCGGGCCATTGCGGAACGGCCAGATCTCTTCCGCGATGCGTCTCCAGTTCGCGGTGGCGGTCAGGCTGCCGAGCAGGGCGTAGAGGCCGAGGTTGATCCGCTGCATGATCACGTAAGCCCGCGGCACGTCTGAATAGGGCGCCAGCGGGCCTCGCGCGTCGAAGAAACGGCGCACGATCGCGGACGCATAAGCCGGCGTGATGGTCATCGGCGCGTCCTGGAGCACGGTGCCGTAGAACTGGCCGAAGCGGTCGACCACCACTTCGGTGGACACCGGAGCGCCAGACCTCAGGAAACCCGCCCGCTCGAGTGCGGCGCGGAAGGCCTCGTAGTCCTTTTCGAAAACCAGGAAACGGACCGCGTCGACGAGCGGAGCCAGGTCCTCTTCGGTGAACAGCTTGGTCAGGCCGAAGTCGAGGAAGGTCACCCGACCGGCGCCATGGAAGAGGTAGTTGCCTGGATGCGGATCGCCGTTGAAGGCGTGAAGCCGGTACAGGCTGCGGAAGATGAAGCGGTGGATGGTCTCGGCCGCCAGGTCCTTCTCATCCTGGTCCCACTCGAGCAGCTCTTCGAATGTCGCGCCTGAGACGAGCTCGCTCGTCAGCACGCGCGAGGTGCTCAGCTCGGGCAGCACGTGAGGAACTCGGATGAATGGATGGCCGTCGTAGTAGTTCGCGAACAGCTCCTGGCTCTCCGCCTCCAGCGCATAGTCGACCTCTTCCTGGAGCCGCTCCCCGAGCTCGTCCACGAGGGAGCGCACATCCAGGCCGGGAAACGCTGCGCCGACGATACGTCTCAACAGGCCGACGTTGCGCATATCGGAGGTGATGCTCCGCGCGATGCCCGGGTACTGCACCTTGACGGCAACCGCTCGGCCGTCGCGCGTGATCGCCCGGTGCACCTGGCCGATCGATGCCGCCGCGAACGGCAGAGGGTCCCACTCCGCGAAGACGCGCTCCGGCACGTCGCCCAGCTCTGCCACGATCACCGACGAGGCCAGGGCCGCGGTCATGGGCGGAGCCTTTTGCTGCAGGCGCGACATGGCGGCGCGGAAAGTCGCCGGCATGTCTTCGTAGATATAGCTCGCCATCTGGCCGAGCTTCATCAGCACGCCTTTCATGGACCCGAGCTCCTCCGCGACCTCGTCGGCAGAGCGAAGCGCAAGGTCATGGCGAAGCTCGCCCCGACGCTCGACCGATGCGAACAGGAGGCGCGGCGAGCGCGCCGCGTAGCGGCCGCCGATGCGCAGGGCCAGGCGGGCGAGGGCGGCGCCGCGGCTCAGCCGCGACTGCCGCATAGCAGAGGTAGATGCGCTCAAGCGCGCGTTCGCAGCTCGATCCGCTGGCGCGCCTCGAGCACTCCCGGCAGTGACTCGAACGCGAGATCGAGCGCGCCGAGCAGCTGGCGCACGGACTCCCGCTCCATGAGCTCGGCCGGCGGCGCCTCGAAGCCGTACATCGTGCGCGCCCACTCCGGCAGCGTGCCGACCGCAACCTGGCCCAGATCGCGCCACAGCTCGCGCATCTCACCGTCGAGGTCTGGCGGATCGAGAACGACGCCGATCGCGTCCTTCGCCGCCAGCGTCGCTCGTCGGAGCTCCACCGACTCGAGATAAGCGCGCACTGACGCGGCCGTTGTCGGCACGTCTTCGGTCGGCACGCCGATGATCTCGGCGAAGCGCACCATCTCGGCCACGTACCGATCGGCGCCCTCCTCGTCCAGCGCCCGGCCGTAGCGGCGCACTACCTCGACGATGGAATCGACCATGCCTGCGTGGACCCAGAGGAGGAGCGCGGGGTCCTCGGCGCTGTACGGCAGGCCCGTCTCGGGGTCGGTCCCACGGACGTGCGTGTGGATCTTCCGCACCCACGCGGCGGCGGCGAGGGCCGAGGCGGTGTCGCCGTAACTGGTGGTCAGGAGGTAGCTGCTCGTCGCGGCCAGCCGGCCGAACGGGTCCTGGCGCCAGGTGCTGTGCTGCGCCACGCCGGCCATCGCCAGCGGATGGAGAGCCTGGACCATCAGGGAGCGGATGGCCGCGAGGGGGAAACAGCGGTCGCGGTTGACGCGCCAGACCAGGCTTCGCGGGCCGAACAGGCCGTCGTCGACGGGGTTTTCGGGCACCGCGCTCTGGTATGCCTTGGCCAGCGGCTCGAGGGGGCTGAGTCGGGCGGTATCCACACCGCCAAGATACGGACAAGCATTACGCCTCGATGTATCCAACAGCATCAATCGAGTACAGAAATGACGCTCCGTTGGCGCCAACGACGCGGAATCCTAAGCGAGGACCTCCTGCCTTCGGGAAAGGTGCTCGATTGCCTGGGAGCGGACCTCCGCGAAACCGCCCGCCAGGCCCTTGCGCAGGATCCGTGCGCACGCCGCCGCCGAATACAGCCGCGGTATGAACACGAAGTCGGCGCCTTCCTCATAGAAGCGAAGGGCTTCCGGGATGTGGTCGGAGGTCAGCACCACCTTCGCGTTGGGTGCCGTGTTCTGGACGCTCTTCATCAAGCGAAGGTTGCTCGTGCCCCGAAGCACGTCGTCTGTGATGCTCGAGACAACGAGCTCAGCATGCTCGACACCTGCGTGCCGAAGCGTGTCGGAGTGAGCAATGTCGCCGTACACGCACTTGATCTCTTTCCTGCGCAGCTCACGCAGCACTGTCGGGTTGAAATCGATCACGAGGATCTTCTGTATGAACTCGCGAGCTTCCAGCGCGGAGCCCTCGTGCTCGAACTCGTAGAGGATCGAGCTGGTGTCGCGGAAGAAGCCGAGGAAGATCACCGGCTGGTGCAGCACCGCCTCCTCCACTGCCCTGCTCGAGTCGAGATCCTTCAAACCCACCTTCTTGAACACGTCGGCCAGGACGGTCTGGATTCGATGGCTCGCATTGATCATGTAGGTCGACACCACCGAAGTGACCGCGAAGGTCACGATGACAACGGTCAGCACGTCCTGCGAGATCTGACCGAACGTGACACCGAGTGAGGCGATCACGATCGAGAACTCGCTTACCTGGGCGAGGTTGATCGCCGGCACGATGCTGGTCCGCAAGCCGAGTCGCAGCGCGTAGAGGATCGGCACGACCACCACCCTGCTCACGATCACGAAAACCGATGCGGCGAGCGCGAGCTCGAGGACCTGGAGGCTCGGAATCGTGATCTGTAGGCCCAGCGCGACGAAGAACAGGGTGACGAAGAAGTCGCGGATGCTGACCGCCTTGGCGGCCACGTCGAGGCTGTAGGGAAACGTCGACAGGCTCACCCCCGCGATAAGCGCGCCCATCTCACGCGAGAGCCCGATCAGGCTCGCCGCGCCGGCGAGGAAGAAGCACCAGCCAAGCGCGGACACCAGCACAAGCTCGGGCGCCTTGGCCACCATCCGGAACAGGTGGGGGAGGACGTACTTGGAAAGTGCGAACGCGCCCACGACGAGCAGGGCGCCGCGCCACAGGGAGCCCAGGAGTGGAACCAGGTTCGGGTTGAGGAGGTTCGGCTGGACCGCGAGCATGGCCACTGCCCACAGGTCCTGGATCACCAGCACGCCCAGGGTGATCCGGCCTGGGAGCGTGTCGAGCTCGAACTTGTCGTTCAGGATCTTGACCACAACGAGCGTGCTGGAGAGGCTCATGCAGGCCGCGAGGTAGAGCAGCGCGTAGTCATGGGGCCGGTTCTGCACGCCGAGCACGTAGAAGAATCCGATCCCGAGCGCGACGCAGATCGGCACCTGCAGCGCGCCGGTGAGGAGGACTGCAGGGCCCCCGGAGGCCATCTTGCGGAGGTCGATCTCCAGGCCGATGACGAACAGGAGAAGGATCAGGCCGATCTCCGCTACCGTCGAGATGCTCGCCTGGTCGGTCACGAACTTGAGGCCGATAGGGCCGATGATCACGCCGGTCACCAGGTAGGCGATGATCAGCGGCTGGCGGAATCGCCAGGTGACCGCGGCGATGAGCGCGGCGAAACCGACGCAGATGCCGATGCTCGCAAGAAGCCCTGTGGGGACGTTCACTCGCTCGTTTCCGCGAGCACCAGGAAGCGGGGATTCTGGATGGCGTCGATCAGGCTGTCGACCAGCTGCTCGCTTGGCGTCGATTGCTCCTCGAGGTCGTGCGCTCGGCGGAGCATGCGGCCCATGCCGCGGGAGCGCGTGTTCTGGCCAATGCGGGGACCGCCCGAACCGGTGCTGTACAGAGAGACGTTGACGCCGGTTCCGGTCAGCTGAGTGGCGAGGCTGCGCGTGAAGGCCGCAAGCGCCGCATGGCCGGTGTCGTAGGCGGTCGTCAGCGGATCGCTTGGCGCCAGCCCGCCCGCGCTCACGGTGTTCACGATGTGACCCGAACCTCTCTCTTTCATGTGGGGAAGCACGGCCATGGTCGTGCGCACGGGGCCGAGCAGGTTCGTCTGCAGCATCCATTTCCAATCGCTCGTCCTGATTCGTTCGACGGGGCCCTTCAGCAAGACGCCCGCCATGTTGACCAGGATGTCCACCTGCCCCATCGCCTTGATCGCGTCGCCGGCCATCGAGCGCACCGATGCATCGCTGCGGACGTCGGTGAAGATCGCCATCGAGTCGGTGATGCCGAGCTGCAGGATCTCCTCGACCGTGCGCTCCATGCGCTCCGCGTCGAAGTCGGCGATGACGACGCGCGCGCCCTGTCGTGCCAGGGCCCGGGCGGCGACCCTCCCGATTCCGCTCGCACCTCCGGCGACGATCGCGACCTTGCCCGAAAGCGCGCCGCGCGGCTGCGGCTCGTCACTCAACACAGCGGGCATTCTATTCAGGCGCGCGCGAGGTTCGGCCGGCTAGAAGCGCTTGAGGATCGGGATCCTCGGCGCCAGTACGTAGTTGAGCTGGATCAGCACGATCAGGGCGATGCTCACCCAGGTCGGGAACTTGACAGAAAGCAGGGTCGCGGCGCCGTATAGCGCCTGGGCGATCAGGATGCGCCCCCGCATCAGGTGAGTGATGTCGCGGCGGTGCTCCTCCCGGAAGAGGTTGACGCGGAGGCCGTACTCGAGGCCGGCCAACAGCATGGCGCCGAGCAGCACGATGTTCAACCAGTACTCGACCAGCGCCACCCTGAGCCAGTAGTAATGAGCCAGCAGCATGGTGGAGAACGGCACCATGGTCACCGCGAAAAGAAACACGAGGTGGATCCACGCGAAGTTGCGGTTGCTGCGGGCCAGGTGAGCCAGCTGCGTCCCCTGTCCCAACCAGAAGATGCCGAGCGTCATGAAGCTCATGGTGTAGACGAGGACGTTGGGAGCGAGGGCTCGCAAGGCGTCCCAGAGCTGTGCATCGGTGCTGATCGACTTGCCAACCTGGCCCACCGCGAGGCCCAGCACCAGGAGGGTCATGCCGACCGAGAAGATCCCGTCCGAGATGCCTGAGAGCCGGTCGGGGTTGGTGCCTGAGAGGTCGGCCAGGCGTCGCGGCGGGCTCGACTGGTGGCTCACGCCGGTAAGGATGAAGCCTTGTACAGTCGTCAGGCTGTGCCGAAACCTGAGAACGTGGTCTTCTTCGCCACGCCGGATGAGCTCCGCGCGTGGTTCGAGGCGAACCACGAGAGCGCAATTGATCTCTGGGTCGGCTACCACCGCAAGAGCAGCGGCCGGCCGTCGGTCACGTGGCAGGACGTCGTCGACCAGTCGCTGTGCTTCGGTTGGATCGACAGCGTGCGCTACAAGGTTGGGGACGACAGCTTCGCCCAGCGCATCACTCCGCGCCGCAAGCGGAGCACGTGGAGCGCAATCAACATCAAGCGCTTCGGCGAGCTGAATGAGCAGGGCCGCGTGCGCCCGAAAGGACAAGCAGCGTTCGAGCTTCGTGATGAGGAACGCTCACGCATCTACGCGTACGAGAACCGCGTTCCGCTCACGGATGCAATGGAAGCCGAGTTTCGCAAGCACAAGGGCGCGTGGAAGTTCTTCGATTCCCAGGCGCCCTGGTATAAACGGGCTGCGTCCTACTGGGTGATGAGCGCGAAGCGCGAGGAAACCCGCGAGAGGAGATTGCGCCAGCTCATCGAGCACTCTAAGAACGGCGTGAGGATCCCGCCGCTGACGCGACCATCCCCTTCCCCTTCGCCTCCATCTCCTTGACACGCCCCTTGACGAAGCGGCGGAGGAGCGCGACCGGCAGCGGCTGATTCAGCGGAAAGCGATAGGTCCCGATGCTGGTCATGTACGGCTTCATCTCCGGGTGCTTGTCCGCATGGCCGCCGGGATAGACACCGATGTGGTTCTTGAAGATCGCGAAGTAGATCAGCCGTCCGTGGTAGTGGTAGTAGGGCATCCCGTAGCTGATTCGCTCCTCGGCTTTCGGCGCGCCGCTCTGGATCAGCGCCCGCAGCCGGCGGAGGGGCGGCTGCGCCGCCCTTGGCGCAGCCGCGATGTAGGCGTCGACCGATCTTGCGCCCGCGGCGGCGCTCACTTCTTTCGGTACGTCAGATCGAAGTCCACGTGCCATCCCTCTTCGTCCTCTGATCGGTGACCCAGTCACCGAGCACAACGTCGAGCTGAGTGAGACCGCGGCTCACTTACCGCCCTTCATCTGGTCGAGGAGCTCAGCGAGCCGCTCCATCGATTCGTTGGCCCCTCCCTCCATGCCGGAGCCGACCATGCCATCGCGGTCCATGACCGACTGGAACACGATCTGAGCCACGACCTTCGTCTTGTTGCCGAGGGGCTCGAACGTGGCCGTCTGCAGGGCGACGTGTCCTGGAAACCCTTCGTACTCGAAGGTCTGGCAGATGCGCTCTGGCGCGGTGACGTCGTGGTTGACGCCGCGGAACCCGTGCTGGCCGCCGTCGTCGCCGACCTGGACGACACGCCACTGGCCGCCGGACCGGGACTCGAACTTCTCGACCTTGTTCTCGTAGCGGCGTGGTCCCCACCACTGCGCGAACAGCTTGGGATCGGTGTACGCCCTGAACACGAGCTCGCGTGGCGCGTCGAGGATCACCGTGCTGATGATCTCCTGCTTGCCCGGTTCGATCGTGTACTCAACTTTCGGCATGGTCGTGGTCTCCTTGCTGGTCATCGGTCTTCTCCTTCTTGATCAAATCTTGCAGAACTTCGTCGAGGCGCTCGAAACTCTCATCCCAGAAGCGCCGGTACTCCCCCACCCAATCGGAGGCCTCCTTCAGGCGGGCTCCGTCGAGGCGGCACGGCCGCCATTGCGCGTTGCGGCTTTGCCTGATCAGGCCGGCGCGCTGCAGCACCTTCAGATGTTTGGAGACGCCGGGGAGGCTGAGGTCGAACGGCTTGGCCAGCTCCGTGACCGAGGCCTCCCCCTGGGCAAGACGGGCCAGGATCGCTCGCCGGGTGGGATCGGCGAGGGCTGCGAACGTGACGCTGAGATGATCATTCGGCATCGTATTTTGCTCTTTGGCTAATTAACTAGATGGAAGAATACAACCCACCGGGCTCGCGTGTCAAGGACTGGATGGGCGCGTCTGGCGCCTAAACGCGCATTTGAAGTCGGTCGAGAGCCGCATTTGGCGCCTAACGCGCTTGGCGGGACGGGCGCGGAGCTCGAACCAGGAGCGCAGCCACCACTGCGCTGAGGACCATGATCGCCGCGCCCCAGCCCGTCGCCTGGGCAAAACCATGGAGCACAGCTTCCGTTCGAGGTCCGAGGTATGCGGCGGTCGCCGTGGCCGCGATGGTGTTCAACACCGCGACACCAAGCGACGCTCCGACCTGCTGCGCGGCGTTGACGGTGGCCGACGCGACACCGGCCTCGCGCGGGTCGACCCCGTGCGTTGCGACGCTGAATGCCGGCACCATTGCCGTCGAGAGCCCCAGGCCCAGCAACAGCTCGGCAGGCAGCACGACCGAAACAAAGCTGCTTCCGGCGTGGAGCTGGGTCAGCAGAACGAGCCCCGCCGCGGCAACGAGCGCACCCGGCGCCATGAGAGCACGCGGAGGTGTCAGCGGCATGAGGCGGCGCGCGATGAGCCACGAGCCGGCCTGCGACGCAACTGTGATCGGGAGAAACGCGAGGCCCGCCTGCAGCGGCGTGTAGTGCATCACGACCTGGAAGTCATAGGTCAGGAACAGGTAGGCGCCGAACATGCCGGCCAGGGCAAGCCCCACGGCGAGGTAAGCGCCCCCGCGATTGCGATCGGTGACGATACGCAGCGGCAGCAGCGGCGACGGCGTGCGCGCCTCGCGAAGCACGAACAGGACGAGGAGCACGGCGCTGGCCGCGAGGAGAGCGATCACCGTGGCCGACGACCAGCCGGACCTGACCGCTTCGGTAGTTCCGTACACGAGCGAGACCAGCCCCGCCCCGGCAAGCACCACACCGGGCACGTCCAGAGATGGCCGGCCCCGATCCGATGACGCAGGCAGGACGATCCAGGCGCCGATCGCGGCGACGATGGCGACGGGCAGGTTGACGTAGAGGCACCATCGCCAGGAGAGGTACTGGGTCAGCGCCCCGCCGAGCAGCATCCCGATCGCCGCTCCGCTGCCGGCGATCGATCCGTACACCGCGAACGCGGTGGCGCGCTCTCGGGCCTCGGTGAACGAGGTTGCAAGCAGAGCAAGAGCGGTGGGCGCAAGCAGCGCCGCGAACGCGCCCTGCGCCGCGCGGGCGGCGACCAGGGCGGCGAAGTTCGGCGCCGCGCCTCCAGCCAGGGAGGCCAGGGCAAAGCCGGCCAGGCCGATCATGAAGGCCCGCTTGCGCCCCAGGTAGTCGGCGATCCGGCCACCCAGGAGCAGCAGGCCGCCGAAGGCAAGCGTGTAGGCGGTGACGACCCATTGCCGGTCGGCGTCGGAGGCGCCGAGGGCTGCCTGCGCCGACGGCAGCGCAATGCTGACGATGGTCGCGTCGAGCGCGATCATCAGCTGCGCCACCGCGATGAACGCGAGCGCGACCCACCGCCTCCGATCCGGCTGCGCCGGAACCCACGTTTGTTCAGCGGGTGCGGCAGTCATGCCGCGACCTCACGCCGGCGCACGAGACTCGACGCCCCGACGATCACGGCTCCGACGAGCACCACGCCCGCCGCGATCGGCAGGTTGGGCTTGACTGTCATCTCGAAGAGCACGCCAACGGCCATCCCGATCCGGACGAGCCACGTGACCATCGCCGTCTGGCGATTCATGCGCCCTCGCATCACATTGATGCCTGTGTACGCGCCGATCGCCGCGATGAGGACATAGGTGGTGATGCCCACGACGACCCATCCCGCCCAGCCCCACTGCACCGCCATCATGTAGAGGCCGGGGATCAAGATGGCCGCCGCCGAGATCGGACCCAGGATTCGGTTCAGCGGAGCGTATGCGAATCCGAACCTGAGCCCAAGTCCCTCGATGGTCAAGAGCACGAAGACAAGCACGGCGCCGACGATGTGCGTGAAAAGCGCGATCGAATAAAGGTCCATCTGACTCCTCCTTGATTGCCAGCCTTGTCACTTAGGCTACCATAAACTTATGGTGACTTAAAGTATTGGGCGGCTTAGGTTATTCCGCTAGAATCAACGATTGATGGCGGCGGAACCTGGCCTTCGGGAGCGCAAGAAGCAGCAGACTCGCCAGCAGATCTTCGAGGCGGCTCGCAAGCTGTTCGCAGAGCGTGGATTCGATGCCGTGACAGTGGCGGACATCGCGCGCCTCGCGGACGTCTCCGAGGTGACCGTCTTCAACTACTTCCCGAACAAAGAAGACCTCTTCTTTGGGGGGATGACGTTTTTCGAGGAGCAGCTCCTCGAGGCCGTGCGGACGCGCCCCCGCGGCGAGTCCGCTCTCAAGGCCTTACGGCGGCGCCTGCTGGACAGCGTCGACGGCCTGCGTACCAGAGAGAGGATCGAGGCAGTCCTCAAGGCTGCCGGGGCCATGTCCTCCAGCCCGGCGCTGCTGACGCGAGAGCGGGATATCGTCGACCGCTACACGCGGCGCCTCGCGGCGCTGCTCGCCGAGGAGACCGGCGCGGATCCGGACGACGTCGAGGCCATGGCGGCAGCGGCGGCTTTATTCGGCGCTCACCGTGCGGTGGTCAACCACGTCCGCAAGCGCGTGGCCGCCGGCAGGCGCGGGACGGCCCTGGTCGACGAAACGCGGACGCAGATCCGTCGCGCGTTCGGCCGCCTGGAAAAAGGGCTCGGGACCTACTCGGTCAGGGCCTGACCTTGAGCGCCGCCTTCATGTCCGAGACGCCGAGGTACG
>Ga0209805_1000284_pt1 | contig 31225 bp, 24 predicted proteins | sample GraSoiAngelo_148_FD_185905 | JGI IMG/M metagenome (GOLD analysis project Ga0209805, IMG submission 185905) | Grasslands soil microbial communities from the Angelo Coastal Reserve, California, USA - 14_1009_09_20cm (SPAdes) (version 2) | ecosystem: Environmental > Terrestrial > Soil > Grasslands ...
GTCCTTCGTAGTTGACCTTCACCTTGTCGGTCGCCGCCGGGCTCGGACCGTCGCCCGGCGTCAGCGTCTTGTACACGATCCCGCTGGGGAGCTTGCTCGCGCCGGGCTCCTTCGCCGCTTTCTCCGCGTACTCGCGGCCAGCCACCTTCTCCTTGTCCGCTCCCGCCGAGGAGCGGGCCTGCGCGAAGGCGTTGATCTTCTCCATCTGCGACTCGGGCTCGACCTGCGCCTTCTTTCCGCTGGCGCCGTCGGAGAGCCCGCGCTTGACGATCTCGAGCTCGTTCGGCTTCAGCGACATCGCCGCGAAGCTCCGGCTGCCCACGAGGTATCCGATGGCGTACAGCGACTTCTCGTCGTCGGTCTTCAGCGCCTGCGCGGAAGCGGAGAGCGAGAACGCAAGAGATACGGCCAGAGCGAGACGCATGAGAGGCCTTTCTGGAGAAGGAGGACGAACTCTATGCTACTTCTCGACTTCCTGGGTGATCGCGATCAGCAGCTTGCCGGCCTTCTCGTCGCGGGGATCGACGCCGATGCCGCCGACCAGGATCGTCCCGCCGCGCTGGATGGAGTAGTCGGTGTGCAGCTTTCGCGAATGCTCGGGGTGCTCGCCGAGCAGCTCGAGATGGACCTTGATCCTGCCGTCGGCGTCGAGCTGGCGCGGGGTGACCAGCAAGCTGCGGCTGCCCGGCAGCTCGACCTCAGCGGCGTTCTTCCAGTCGAGATCGAAGGTGTGCATGTCGAGCAGCCGGTAGCTGCGGAAGCGGAATTGCTCGCCGAAGCTCTCCAGCTGGGGCGCGATCGCCTGCAGCTTCGGATCGGTCCCGGCAGGCGCCCGCGCATCGTTGGACGCGGCGATGGCACGCACCGTGATCCTCACGCGCCGTTCGGAGATCCCGGCGTCCGCCTGCGCCAGCAGGAGCGCGGCGGAAAGCAGCAATAGCTTCACTGTGGCACCGCGCGGTCGTCTGAAATCCAGATGACGGTGGTCTGCCGCGGCAGCTGCAGGACGGCGCCGTTGCGCGTACCGAAGTCCACCTCTTCGATCTGCGGCGAGTTGTCCGCGATCAGGCCGGCATCGTCCGCGCGGCCGGGGAAGAAGAGGACGGCCAGGGCCATGCAGGCCGCCACCGCGAGCCCCCCGGCGGCCGCCAATGCGCGCCGGTGGGCCCACCACATCTCGCGCCCCCATACCGCAGCGCGCTGCGCGGCGCGCGAACGCTCCTCGCGCACCCGCGCCATCACGCGATCCGGCAGCCTCTTCAAGTCCAGTCCGCGGGCGCGAGCGACGACGGATTCGCGCACCGCCTGCGACAACGCAGCGATCAGGGCGAGCCGGTCGCGGCACGAGGCGCATCCGCGGGAATGGTCCTCGACCCAGGCGCGGTCGTCGTCCGCGAGCGCGCCGTCGTGCAGCGGCCCGAGCAGCGGCACGACCTCTTCGCAGTGCCTCATGATTCCTCCTCCGGCTCCTCGCGAGTCGGGGCGTCTTCGCCGAGGTACTCGCGCAGCTTGCTCTGCATCTTCAGCCGCGCGTGGAAGAGCCGGCTCATCACCGTGCCTTTGCGGATCCCGAGGACTTTCGCCAGATCCTCATAGCTCAACCCCTCCACCTCCCGCAGCAGCAGGATCGCCCGGTGGTTCTCCGAGAGGCTCGCCAGGGCTTCCTCGATCCTGTCGCGCAGCTCGGCGTTCAGCGCCTGCCGCTGCGGGCCCGCGAGCGCCGCGGACGGCGGATCCATGGCGGCTTCGATCTCCGCCTCATCGCCCTGCTCGACATCGACGCGCTCGAGCCGTCCCTTGCGGCGTTGCGCGTCCAGACAGAGGTTCATCGCAATCCGGTAGGTCCAGGTGAAGAACGAGGAGTCGCCCTTGAAGGAGGGCAGGTAGCGATGGACCCTGACGAATGTCTCCTGCGCGATGTCCATGGCCTCGTCCGCGTCTTTCGTCATGGCGAGCGCCAGCTGGACGACCCGGCGCTGATACCGCTCCACCAGCGCACGAAAGGCTTGCGCGTCGCCGGTTTGCGCCGCTTTGACCAGCGTCCGATCGTCGCCCGCCCCTTTCGGACCCTCACTCATACCGACGCCTTGGACTGGGGCAAATTCACGCGGGTTCCGGATCTCGTGGCAACGTACCAGTCGGTACCATCGGGGAGGCGAGGGCTCGGCGGGAATCCTCGAACGGGCATCCTTGTCTAGACTTGTGTAATGCGGTTGTGACGGGCGCGAACTACAAGGAAAACCTCCGGATGCAGCTCGAGCAGAACATCCCCACGCTCGGCGGACTTGGCGAACCCCCGCAGCGGTCACGGCGGGAGCAGCTGGCGGCGGACGGCGAGCGCGCCCGCGGCGACATCGCCTCGCTGCTGCGGAAGGCGCACCGGCGGGCGCTCGGGCTCGCGGCCGCACGAGCTGGGGCGCTGCTGCTCGCCGGGCTGTCCCTGGCGCTGCTCGCGGGGGCGCTGGTCGCGAGCGTGGATGGCGCGCTCGTGGCTCGCGGCATCGCTGGGTTGCTCTCGCTGGCGGCGGCGGGTGGGGTGGTGTGGTTCTCGCTGCGATCGCCGTTGCAGCGCGCGGTGATCCGCGCCCGCGATCCGCGGCTGCTCGCGCGCCTGATCGGCGGGCCGTCGGAGCTTCTCAGCAGCGTGGAGCTTTCTCGCGAGGAGCCCGCCGGAGTCTCGACCGAGCTGCTCTCGCTGCTGCACGTGCGCGCGGCCGCGGCGGCGCGCAAGATCGACCTGTCGCGCGCCCTGCCGGGCTCCTCGCTGCGGTGGCCGCTCCTGGCGCTGGCCGCGAGCGCGCTCATCTGGGCCATCGCGGCGTCTCTCGCCGCCCGCTACGTCTCGCGGGGCGTGGTCCGGCTCTGGGCGGGCGACAGCGGGGCGCCTCCGGTGGAGCTCTCGCCCATCGCCGGGGACCTCTCCGTGACCTACCTGTACCCGGCTTACACGGGCTTGCCGCCGCGCACCGAGGAGGGCACCGCCGGCGACCTGCGCGCCCCTCGCGGGACCGAAGTGCGCATCGCCGCGCGCGCGGATCGCGATCTGTCGCAGGCGTTCGCCCTGGTCAACGGCGCGGCAGTGAAGCTGGAGGCAACTGGCCCGGGCCATCGCCAGCTCGCCGGCACGTTTCCCCTCATGCAGGCCGGACAATGGAGCCTGCGGTTCGCGGACGCGCGCGGGCGCACCATCGCGCAGGGGCCCTCGCGCCCGATCGAGATCGTCGCCGATCAAGCGCCGCAGGTCACCATCGATGCGCCGAAACAGGCGGTGCTGGAGGTGGACCCGCAAGGCCGCGTCCAGATCGGCTGGTCCGCCGCCGACGATTACGGGCTCACGGAGGTGACACTGCTCTGGCAGCGCGCGGGCGCCAAGGAAGAGCGCGTGGTCCTGCAGACGCCGGCGTCGGCGGCCCGGAGGTTGCGCGGCGCGTACACCTGGGAGATCGCGCCCCTGCGCCTGCGGGCGGGCGATCGCGTCAGCTACCATCTCGAGGCAAAGGACAACGACGCCGTCGACGGGCAACAGCGAGGCGTCTCCGCCACGCAGGCCATCAAGGTGTTCTCCGCCGCCGAGCACAGCCGCGAGTCCCTGATCCGTGCGCAGGCGCTATGGGAGCGGCTGGTGGCGCTGCTCGGCGATCGCCTGGAAGAGAAGCCGCCGCCCGCCGAGGTGGACGCTGCTGCGCAGTGGTACGCGCAGACCGCGCAGAAAGACCGTGACGCCCGCGCCCTGTCGCAGGAGCTGTACACGGTGGGCAGCGAACTGCTCAAGGACAAGCTGTCCCCGAAGGCCCTGGGCCGCGCGCTCCGTTACGCCTCGACCGGCCTCGGCCCGGCGGTGCACCGCACGAGCCTGGCCCGTGCGCCGCTCTCGCGAGGAGCGTCGGCGCGCGACGGCACGGTCCGGGCTTTCAACGGCGCGCTGCAGGCGGAGATCCGCGAGGAGGAGAAGGATGTCCTCTATCTGGAGGACCTGCTCGATCGCTCGCGCCTGGACGCGATGCAGGAGCTCGGCAAGGAGCTCGCCGCGTCCCGCCGCGAGCTCTCACGGCTGGCGGAGAAGCTGCGCAAGGCGCAGGACGAGGACACCAAGCGCGAGCTGCTCGCCGAAGTGGAGCGGCTGCGCGAGCGGATCCAGGATCTCATGTCCCGGATGGCCGAGCTGGCCAAGGGGATCCAGGACGAGCATCTGAACCGGGAAGCGGCGGAATCGATGCAGAAGGAGCAGGATCTGCTCGGCCAGCTCTCCGACATCCAGAAGAAGCTGCAGAGCGGGAGGATCGATGAGGCCTTGAAGCAGCTCGATCGGCTCTCCCAACAGCTCGAGCGGCTGGAGAAGGACCTGCAGCAGAAGGCGGGCCAGCAGCAATCGGGCCAGTACGCGCAGGAGTCGAGGGCGCTGCGCGAGGCCGCCGATCAACTCCGGGAGCTGCAGGCGAAGGAGCAGGAGCTGGAGAGGAAGACCGCGCAGCTACGGCGCGAGATGCAGGCGCAGGCGCGGAACCGATTCGAGCAGAAGGGCGGCAGGCAGCTGGCGAAGGAACTGAAGGCGAAGGCGGAAGCGGCGCGCAAGGCCATCTCGCAGATCGACCCCAGGGTGGCCGAGCACCTCGGCCTGGAGGACACGCTCGACATGGCGCAGGGGCGCGCTTCCGACCTGTCCCGCGCGCTGGACACGAACGATTTCGACGAGGCTCTCGATCTGGCCGAGCGCGCCGAGCGCGCCGTGGAAACGCTGCAGGGGCGGCTGGCGATGGAGGACAACGTCGCGCAGCGGTATCCCGGCTTCTCCCGGGACCCCGCCGGGGTGCGCAAGAGCTTGCGCGGATCGACGGACGCCCAGCAGCCGCTACAGGAGATCGTCCAGCAGCTCCAGGACGCTCTTCCCCGCGAAGGCCAGGGCATGTCGCAGGAGCAGCTGCAGCGGCTGCGGCAGCAGGCGCAGGAGCAGGCTCGTCTCAAGGACCAACTGGGGAAGGTGCGCGACGAGCTCGGGGAGGTAGGCAAGAAGCTCCCCATCTTCGGCCCCCAGCACGAGCAGATGCTGCAGCAGGCGCAGGACGGGATGAGCGGCGCCGAGCAGCACCTCTACCGTGGAGAGCCGCGGGGCGGGCAGGCGGGGGAGCAGCAGGCGATCGAGAAGCTCTCCCAATTCCAGGACGCGATGGAGAAGCTGGCGAAACAGTCCGGCAAGGGCGGCGGTCAGAGCGGCGTCCCGATGCCCTGGGGCGAACCGGCCAGCGACGGCAATGACGAGGAAGGGCCGGAGTCGGACGGCGTCCGCCATGACCACGTCGAGATCCCGGACGCGGAGTCCTCGCGCGCGCCATCCGAGTTCCGCAAGGAGCTGCTCGACGCCATGAAGCAGGCGCCGCCGGAGAAGTACAAGGAGCGGGTGAAGCAGTATTACGAGGAGCTGGTGAAGTGATCGCCCTGCTGCTCGCGCTGGCGCTGGCGGCGCCGATGCGGGTCCTCGCCGAGAAGGTGGAGGCGCAGCTCGAGGCCTGGGATGTCGCGGGGGCGGCAAAGGCGCTCGACGAGCTCATCCAGGCGCATCCGGGATCTGCGGAGGCGACCTACTTCCGCGGCCGGGTGCTGTTCGAACAAGGCAAGTACGACGAGGCGGCCAAGGCGTATGCCGAGGCGGAAGAGCGGGGAGCGGGAAGCGCGTTGGAGAACGATGCCCGTCTGGCCAAGGCCGCCGCCGAGGAGACGAAGGGCAACGAGGTCTTCGAGAGCGCGCATTTCGTGCTGCGCACGCGGCCGGGCAAGGACACGCTGCTCGCGCCCTACGCGCTCGAGGCCTTGGAGAAAGCGTACGCGGGGCTGACGAAGGACCTCGGCATCGAGCCGTCGCAGAAGGTCCGGGTGGAGATCTACGACTCGGCGAGGTCGCTCGCGCACGTCTCGCCGCTCACCATCGATCAGATCAAGAACTCGGGGACCATCGCGCTTTGCAAGTACAGTCGGCTGATGGTGACGAGCCCGAAGGCGCTCCTGCGCGGCTATCCCTGGCTGGACACGGTCTCGCACGAGTTCGTGCACTATCTGGTAACCCAGAAGGGGCGGAACACCGTGCCCATCTGGTTGCAGGAGGGCCTGGCCAAGTTCCTGGAGACGCGCTGGCGCGGAGCGCCGGGGATGGCCGTGGACGACATGTCGCTTTCGCTCCTGCAGGACGCCGCGAAGAAGGGCAAGCTGATCCCCTTCGCGAAGATGCATCCTTCCATCGCCATGCTCCCGACGCAGGAACAGGCGGCGCTGGCGTTCGCCGAGGTCGAGGCCGCGATCCGGCTGCTCTACCAGCGCGGGGGACAAGCCGCTCTGACCGAGCTGGTTTCCGCGATGGCCGCGGGGATGACGGACGAGGAGGCCGTGGCTCAAGCCTATGGCAAGAGCTTCGCGGAATTCGAAGCGGACTGGCAGGCGGAGTTGAAGAAGCCGCGCGCGAAGGCGGTGTCGCAGAAGGCGGTGCGGCCTTCGGTGGCGAAGAAGCTGGTCTTCAAGGAGGACGCCAAGGGCAGGGCGGAGCCGCCGCCCCTGGATGCCACGGCCGCGGACGCGCCCGCGGATCAGGAGGGAAAGCGCGCCGCACGCCTGGGCGAGATCTTCTATGCGCGCAGGCGCTGGGCCGCGGCGGCGAAGGAGTACGCCCGGGCGCGCCAGCGGGTGGCGCGGGAGGTGCCGCACATCGCGCGCCGCTACGCGTTCGCGCAGATGCAGCTGGGGCGCTTCCCGGAAGCCGAAGAGGCGCTGCGCAGCGCGGTGGAGCGCGATCCGGACGACGAGGCGGCGCAGGCGCTGTACGCCCACGTGCTCGTCAAGCGCGGGGCGCTGGACAAGGCGCGCGTGGCGCTCGACAACGGGATCGCGGTGGACCCCTTCGACCCCGACCTGCACGCGACGTACGTGGAGGTGGCGAAGGGACTCAAGGACCCGGCGCTGGAAGAACGCGAGCGCAAGGCGGTCGCGCTCGCGGCAGGGGACGCACATCATGAGTGAGCTCGCCATCGACGGAGCGCTGGGTTCTGCCTCGGACGTGGAGCTGATCGACGAGCTGGCCCGCGCCCGCGGACGCATCGCCCACGAGATCGCGAAGAGGGTGGTGGGCCAGGAGGCGGTCATCGAGCAGCTCCTCATCGCCCTCTTCTCGCGCGGCCACTGCCTGTTCGTCGGCGTGCCCGGCCTGGCGAAGACCCTGCTCATCTCGACGCTCGCGGAAGCGCTCTCCCTCACCTTCAACCGCATCCAGTTCACGCCCGACCTGATGCCGAGCGACATCACCGGCACCGACGTGCTGGAGGAGGACCACACCACCGGGCGGCGCGCGTTCCGCTTCGTGCCCGGGCCGGTGTTCGCGCATGTGCTGCTGGCGGACGAGATCAACCGCACTCCCCCGAAGACGCAGGCCGCGCTTCTGCAGGCGATGCAGGAGCACCGGGTGACGGCGGGCGGGCATACCTATCCCCTGGAGGAGCCGTTCCTGGTGTTCGCCACGCAAAACCCCATCGAACAGGAGGGGACCTATCCGCTGCCGGAGGCGCAGCTCGACCGGTTCATGTTCATGGTGGACGTCGGCTACCCGAGCGCCGAGGAAGAGGTTCAGATCGTGCGCGCGACCACCTCGGGGAACCAGCCGCAGGTGGAGAAGGTGCTCTCGCCCCAGCAGATCCGCCTGCTCCAGGACTTGATCCTCCGGGTGCCGGCCGCCGAGCACGTGATCCGGCACGCCGTCGATCTGGTGCGCCGCACCCGGCCGCAGGAGAACGCGGGCAAGCACGTGAAGGACCACGTGAGCTGGGGCGCGGGCCCCCGGGCCTCGCAGGCCCTCATCCTCGCGGCCAAGGCGCGCGCCGCGCTTCAGGGCCGCCCCGCCGCGGACGTGCAGGACGTGCGCGCGCTGGCGGAGCCGGTCCTGCGCCACCGCGTGCTCACCAACTTCCACGCCGAAGCGGAAGGGGTGGACTCGCGCCGCGTCATCGCAGAGCTCTTGCGCGAGACGAAGGCGTGACGCTGGACCCGGCGCTGCTCGCGCGGCTCGGCCCGCTTCAAGTGATGGCGCGCAAGGTGATGGAGGGCGTGCTCACCGGCCTGCACAAGAGTCGTCACCACGGTCAGTCCGTCGAGTTCTCCGAGCACAAGGAATACGCGCCGGGCGACGAGATCCGCCATATCGACTGGCGGGCGTTCGCCAAGCTCGACAAGTACTACGTCAAGCGCTTCGAGATGGAGACGAATCTGCGCGCGCTGCTGGTGGTCGACGCGAGCGGCAGCATGGCGTACGGGCGCGGGGCAATGACCAAGCTCCAGTACGCCGCCGTCTGCGCCGGCGCGCTCGCGTACCTGCTCTCGCGGCAGGGCGACCAGGTTGGCCTCTGCATCGCGGGCGACGGCGGCACCTGGGAAGGAGTGCGCGAGTTCCTCCCCTTCGCTTCCTCTCCCACCCACGTGCAGGAGCTGCTCAGGATGCTCGACGGCTCTCAGGGGCGCGGTGCGACGCTCCTGCCGGCGGCGCTGGATTTCGCCGCCGAGAAGGCGGGGCGGCGCGCCCTGATGATCGTCCTCACCGACCTGTTCGATGCCACCGAGCGCAACATTCCTGCCTTGAAGATGCTGCGCTCCCGGCGGCACGACGTGCTCCTCCTGCAGACGCTCGATCGCGAGGAGCTGGATTTCCCGTTCGACGACCCGACGCGGTTCCTCTCCATGGAAGACGACCGCTACATCGAGGCCCAGCCTCGGCAGATCCGCGAGAGCTACCTGGCCGAGATGCGGCGTTTCTTGGAGACCACGCGCAAGGAGCTGGCGCGCGCGGACGTGGAAGTCGAGCAGATCGCCACCGATGCGGCCCCCGACCGGGTCCTGCTCAAGCTGCTCTCTCGCAGGGAGGCCGCTTAAGGGACCCCCGTGCTCCAGTTCGCCCATCCTGCCTATCTCTGGGGACTGCTCGCGATCGCGCTGCCGATCCTGGTGCACCTCTTCAACCAGCGGCAGCCCCGGCCGCTCAGCTTCGGAGCGATCGAGTTCGTGCTGCGCTCGCACCGGCAGAAAGCGCGCAGGCTGCGACTGCGGCAGATCCTGCTGCTCGCGTTTCGCTGCTTGCTGATCGCCGCCGTCGCGCTGGCGCTCGCGCGGCCTTCGATCAAGCCTCGCGGCGTGCAAGCGGCGCAATCCTCCGGGCCGCAGGCGACCGCGTTGGTTCTCGATGCGTCGCTCTCGATGCGCTACCGGATCGGATCGAAGACGCTCTTCGAGAAGGCGCTCAGCGAGGCCCTCGCGGCGCTCGATCGCCTGGGCCCGGACGAGCCCGCGACGGCCGGCCTTTGCGCCGGTCCGGCCGGATTCGCCGGCGGAGGATTGTCGGCTCCTTCGTTCGATCGCCTGGCCGTGCGCCGGCTGCTGCAGTCGGCGCAGGCCACGTACCTGGCGAGCGACATGACCAGCTGCCTGGCGGCTGCGGCGAAGGCTCTCGGGGAAAGCCCGGTCGCGGGGAAGCGCATCATCGCCTTCAGCGACCTGGCGGCGCACTCCATCCGGCTGGACGCGCCGCCGCCCCTGGTGCCGCCGCCCGCCACCGCGCCGCCCGGCGCGCAGGCGCTCCGTCCGAACGTCGTCCTGGTCGATGCTGCGCGCGGGAACGAGCTGTCGAACGCGGCGGTGATCGCAACCGTGGTCCGGCCGTCGGCCTCGTTGGGGCCGCGCGGGTACGAGGTGGTCGCGACGGTGGCCAACTCCGGCGCACAACCTGTATCGGGATTGCAGGTCTCGCTCAAGCTCGGAGCGCAAACGGTCGCGAAGGGATTCGTCGACGTCCCGCCCCGCGGCACCGCGAAGAAGACCCTCGGCGCGGTGTTGCCCGCGGGAGTGGTCACCGGGCGCGTGGAGCTGACGCGCGACGAGGCGCAGGGCTTGGACGAGGACGACGGGCAGGACTTCGTGGTGCACGTCCCGCGCGACGTGAAGGCGCTGATCGTGGACGGCGCACCCTCCAGCCTGCGGTCGCGCGACGAGGCATTCTTCGTCGAGGCGGCGCTGGCCCCGGCGCGGACCGGCGGCCGCATCCACGCGCAGACGCTCGACGCGGACGCGGCCGCGAATACACCGCTCGACGGGTACGACGTGCTGCTGCTGCTGAACGTGGCCGCGCCGCCGAAGGCGTTCGCCGACAAGCTGCGCCAGGCGGTGATCCAGCGGGGACTGGGAGTGTTCATCGCGCTCGGCGATCACGTCGATGCCGACGCATACAACGAGGTTTTCGGCGAGGTGCTGCCCCGGCCGTTGCACCTGATCAAGACCGCCGTGGAACCGGGAGCGCAGGGAGCGGAAGAGCACGCCGCGCGCTTCGGACTGATCGAATGGTCGCACCCCCTCTTCCGCGTGTTCGGTCCGGCGGAGCGCGAGGGCCTGGAGAGCGCGCGCACCTTCCGGTACGCGCTGCTCAAGCCGGAAGGGCAGGGGCACACGCTCGCCTCCTACGACGACGGCGCTCCGGCGCTGATCGAGAAGCGGCTCGGCGCCGGCCGCGTGCTCCTCTACACCAGCTCGGCCTCGCGGACCTGGACGGACTGGCCGATCCGCGTCTCCTTCCTTCCCGTCCTGCAGCAGTCGGTCAGCTGGCTCGCGGACGCCCTCGAGCAGCGCCAGCCCGGGAATGCCATGGTCGGCGAGGAGCGCATCGTGTCGGCCCCGCCGGGGACACGCGTGGAGAAGATCCTCGGTTCCGGCGGGGACGCGGTCCCGTTCCGCCGCGAGACCGCCCACCCCGACGACGCGATCGTGCTTCTCGGCGCTCCCGGCCAGTACCGGGCGCTGGTGGCGCCGCCCGGGGTCCAGCCCCGCGAGGAGCCGACTCTGGCGTTCGTCGCCACGCTCGATCCGAGAGAGAGCGACCTGCGCCGCGTCGATGAGGCCGAGCTGAAGGCCCGGCTCGGGGGCGCGGGCTCAGCTCGAGTGGCCGCCTCTGCCGCAGCTGCCCAGGGCGCCCAGGGTACCCCGCTCTGGAGCGGGCTGCTGCTGTTGGGGGCACTCGCCCTTCTCGGCGAAGGCGCCCTCACCCGCCGGTAGCGGCCCGCGGTTACACGCGGCGTTCGGTCGGGTCGATCGGCTGCCCGATCCGGGCGGCGGCTTCCAGCAGGCGGGCAGCGAATTGGCGATGCTCCGGCGCGGCGACCGCGACCGAGGCGGAGGAGGCGTCGATCGCGCTCGCCGGGCGCGCGAACTTCTGCAGCGTCTCCAAGCGAGAGGCAGCCTCCGCCAGCCGCTCGCGCGGCAGCGGTCCGGCCCGCGCGCCGCGGGCAATGGCGTCGATCGCGTCGTGCTGGTGCTGCAGCGTATGGCAGACCAGCACGGCGTCGCATCCGGCGGTGATGGAGAGTTCCGCCGCGTCGGGCACGCCCCAGATATCGGAGATGGCCCGCATCTCCAGGTCGTCGGAGATGCAGCAGCCGCGGAACCCGACGTCGCGGCGCAACAGCCGCAGCGCGACCGGGGAGAGCGTCGCCGGCAGGCGATCGAACGTCTCGAAGCGCACGTGCGCCGTCATCAGCGATGCGATGCCCGCGCGCGCGGCGGCCACGAACGGGACCAGCTCGACCTCCCAGAGACGCTTCTCGTCGTGCGCGAGCCGCGGGAGCGTCAGGTGGGAGTCTTGCGAAGTGTCGCCGTGACCTGGGTAGTGCTTCGCGCAGCTCGCCACGCCGGACCGCTCCAGACCCTGCGCCAACGCCACGCCAAGGCGCGCGACCCGCCGGGGATCGCGGGAGAACGAGCGGTCGCCGATCACCGGGTTGTCCGGGTTGGTGTCCACGTCCATCACCGGTGCGAAATCGACGTCGATCCCGCAGGCCGCAAGCTCGCGGGCGATCATCTCGCCCATCCGCTCGGCGATCGCCGTTCCGCTCATCCCGTCGAGCCCTCCCTGCTGATCGATCTCGCCCAACCGCCGCATGCTCGGCCATGCCGTCCAATGCGGGGGACGCAGGCGCTGGACGCGCCCGCCCTCCTGGTCGACGCAGATGAGCAATGGACCGGGGGCGGCCGCCTTCAAGTTGCGCGTCAGCTCCGCGACCTGGGCAGGCTCGGCGACGTTGCGGGCGAAGAGGATCACGCCGCCCACGCCGCGGCGCACCAGCTCCAACTCGGCAGGAGCCGGCGTCGTCCCCTTGATGCCGACGAATACGCATCGGGCTCCCTGGCGTTCGAACTCGTCCATTTGCCTACCCCTGGGGCGAAAGGCGGCGCGCACTCTCCCATGGCGGGATGCCGCGGGAAAGTCCGCTTGTTGTGCCAGCGTACGCGCCGCCCCGTGTCGCCCGCACGGCAGCCAGCAACGCAAACGTTTGATTACCCGACAGTTTTGTTGCCGGGCGGACGAACGCCTGATAGCATTTCAGCCGCAGGAAGATCCCCCCTCGAGGTTCAAGGTGCGAAGGATTCTGGCGGTCGTGATTCTCGCCGTGTCGCCGCTCGCGGCACGCGCTGACAAGTCCGACCGCGAGGCGTTGCGCAAGGCGGTCGAGCAGCTTCTCTCCCAGCCTCCCCTCTCCAACGCCCACGTGGCGCTGCAGGTGGAATCGCTCGACGATGGCCAGGTCGTCTACTCCCGCAATCCGGACGATCTCCTCAATCCGGCCTCCAACACGAAGCTGGTCACGGCGGCGGCGGGGCTGCTGCGCCTCGGACCGGAGTACCGGTTCAGCACCGATTACCTGACGGACAAGCCGATCCAGCGCGGCCGCATCGGGGTGCTCTACGTCAAGGGGCGCGGTGATCCTTCAGTCACCACGGAGCGCCTCGACAGTCTCGTCTCCGATCTCTGGCATCGCGGCGTGCGCAGCATCGGGGACATCGTTCTCGACGACTCGTTCTTCGACCGGGAGGAGTTCGGGCCCGGCTGGGAGCAGGAGCCCAGCGACAAGGCCTGGGCGGCCGGGGTCGGGGCCCTCTCCCTCAATCACAACGCCGTCGCCATCTACATCACGCCCGCCGAGCGCGTCGGGTCGCGCGCGCTCGTCGAGGTGGAGCCCGACGCGCACGACTACTTCGTCATCGAAAACCGGGTGACCACCGTCCGCGCCAACGGCCGGCGCAAGCTGCGGCCGCGCACCGTCTCGGAAGGCGAGCGCACGCGCATCGCGGTCGAGGGCCGCATTCCACTCCACGCCGATTCGATGGTGATGTTCCGCCGCGTCGGCGACCCCGCCTTCTACTACGGGCAGACGCTGCGCATGCTGCTGCGGCAGCGCAGCATCCGCGTCTCGGGCCGCGTGAAGCGCGGGGCCATCCCGCAGACGGCGGTGCTGATCCAGAGCTACGACTCGCCCGAGCTGGCGGAGATCATCCACGACATGAACAAGGCGTCCTCGAACTTCATCGCCGAGATGGTGGTGAAGACCCTCGGCGCCGAGCTGAAGGGAACGCCCGGATCGTGGCCCAAGGGGCTCGAGGTCGCCGAGGACCTGCTCGCCGAGCTGGGGATCCCCCGCGGCACCTACGTGCTGAAGAACGGCAGCGGCCTGAACGATACCAACCGCTTCACCGCCCGGCAGATCGCGACGCTCTTGCAGGCGGTGTGGAAGCGGTTTCCGGTGGCTTCCGAGTTCGTATCCTCGCTCGGCATCGCGGCGCGCGACGGCACCATGCGGCTGCGCATGGAAGGGACCGATGCCGCCGGCCGGTTGCGGGCGAAGACGGGGACGCTCGAGCGGGTGACGGCGCTCTCCGGATACGTGCAGAGCCTGGGTGGCGAACGATACGTCTTCTCGGTGCTGGTGAACGACTGGGCGGGGAAGAGCGCTCCGGTGATCTCCTCGATCGATCGACTGGGCGGGATGCTCGCCGCGCTCGGCGCGCCGGAAGCGGGAGCGCGGGAAGCGGCGCTGGCGGCGGTGGTGGCGCCGCAGGACGCGCAGCCGGCGGAGCTGAAGGCGCGCATCGCCACCTACGCGGCATTGGCGGCGGCGGGGGACAAGAAAAACCTGCCCTTCCTCCGCTCGGCGCTGCGCAGCGAGCGCGATCCTCTGCTGCGCATCGTCCTCGCCGACGCCGTGTACCGCAGCGATCCGGATCAGGGCGGTGGCGCGCTGCTCGAGGCGATGCCACCCTCTTCCGAATTGTTCCTCCGGCTCCGCAGCGTCGGGCGAGAGCTCTCGCTTCCAGTTCCCGCGGTCTCGTCCCTGCTCGACCTCGCCGTGGACGGAAGTACCGAGGCCCTGGCGAGGCTCTTCGCCCTCGCTCCGCTCGCGCGGGGAGCGCAACGCGACGAGCAGCTCGCCGCCATGCTCACCGACGGGCTCGTGGAAGTGGGCGACGCGTCGCCGGACGAGATGTTCGCCGCCTTGCGCGTCGCTCCGGCGCACCAGGCGCAGGCCGCCATCGAGCTGGTCGCGGCGGGCGTGGAGCAGACCGGCACGGATGTGGCGCGATACCCGCTCGCGCAGGCGCTGCACAAGGAGATCTCGCAGGAAAGCCCTCCCGACGCGCAACTCGAGAGTTGGCTCGCGACCGTCGAGCGGCGTCCAGCGCCGCCGCCGGAGGCGGTAGTCCATTCCGCGGCGCCCGCGGCGACGCCTGGAGCGGTCCCGGCCGCTCCGCCGCCAGCGGGACCGGCGGGGGCAGGGGCTCCAGTGGGCGCCCCTGCCGCGCCGGCCACACCGCCGCAGCAGGGCACCAAGCCCGCCGCGCCCTCCTCCCCGCGTACCAGTCCCGCGGTCCTCGTCACCCCGGCGACGGATGCCAAGCCGGCGTCGGCGGTCTGCACTGCCCAGTCTCCAGACTGCCCCGGGGGCGGTTGAGATCGACGCCGTCCATTGTCGGGCCCCTGTGTTAGGGTGCCTGCCTCCAGTTCAAGAGAGGCGAGCATGGCGGGCGTCAACAAGGTCATCCTGATCGGCAATCTGGGCCGCGACCCCGAGGTCCGATACACGCCGAGCGGACAGGCGGTGGCGAACTTCACCGTCGCGACGAACGAGGCATGGACGGACAAGTCGGGTCAAAAACAGGAACGGACCGAGTGGCACCGCGTCGTCGTGTGGGGAAAGACGGCGGAGAACTGCGGCGAGTACCTCTCCAAGGGCCGGCAGGTCTACATCGAGGGCCGGCTGCAGACCCGGGAATGGACGAACAAGGAGGGCGCCAAGCAGTACACCACCGAGGTGGTCGCCAACCCGGTGGGCGGGGTGGTCTTCCTCGCTGGAGGCGACCGCGGCGGGCGAGGAGCGGGCCGCGGCGCCGGCGCTCCGGCTGAAGACTTCGGCGGGCCTCCTCCGGGGATGGAAGAGGCTCCGTCCGGCGCGCCCAAGGCCGCCGAGGACGATATTCCGTTCTAGGCAAGTCGTTGCGGTTCAACCGGTTGAACCATCCGGTAGAGTCAGCGCCAGGCGGATCTCCGCGAGTGCGGCCGGGAACGGGAGGCGCCGGCGGACCGCGACCACGTCGCCTCGGGCGCCGCGGGCCGCCGCGCGAATCGCCTCGACGCGTTCGCTCCCGAGCAGCCGCGCCACGTCGATCGTCTTTCCAGCTCGCGCGCCGTCCGCGAGCTCGGAGGCGACCTCCGCCGCGGTCTTCCGCAGCCGGGTGCACATCTCGATCAGCGTTGCACCCTCCGCATGGAGGGCCCACAGATCGGAGGAACGGCTTCTCGTTGCAGGTCCAAGGTCCTGCGCGCTGACTGGCGCCTTCGCGCGCACCACCACCGGTTCGAACTCGAGGCCGCGCTGCGCCCCTGGTTCGCTCACCATCGGAGTCGAGTCGGAGGGCCCCGTGGCCCGGGTGATCGCCACCACTCTTTCTCCGTACCGTTGCCAGCGGCCCGGACCAGCGCCCTTCACCGCGAGAAAGCTCTTCTCGTCGTGCGGCAGCGCGCGGGCGAGCTCGCGAAGCGTCGAATCGTGGAAGACGACGTAGGGCGGCACCCGGCTCTCGCGCGCCAGCTCCGTCCGGAGCGATCGCAGCTTCTCGAACACCTGCTCGTCGTATGGTGCGTCGTCGATCGTCGCGGACTCCGCCGGCTTGCGCTTGCGCGGCGCCGGCGCGATCTCCTCGGGCTCCGGCGCACGGCTTCCCTTGCAGCTCTCGCAAGCGTCACAGCCGCGGGGAGCATCGGCGTCACCGAAGTAGCGCAACAGGTTCTGCCGGCGGCAGCCCCGCGTATCGGCGAACCTCACCAGCCGGTCCAGCATCTGCCGCTCCCGGGCGACCCGCAGCTCGAGCAGCTCGAAATCGACGGCCAGATCTTCTGGCGCGACCGCCGGAGTGGCGACGAAGAACCGGCCGTCCCGGCCGAGGCCCCGCTCGAGGTGCCCGGCGCTCTCGAGCAGCCGGACGGCTCCGGACAGCTCCGGCGCCGATACACCGCACGCTTGCGCGAGCTGATCGACGGAGCCCTCGAGCAATTCGCGCGCCGTCTCCCAAGCCCGCTCGACCAGATCGCGCGAGGGGCGCCCGGCTTCGATCATCCGCCGCTGCATCATCACGTCGGCGAAGTTGAAGAGGAGCAGGGCGTGGCTCGGCAGACCGTCGCGTCCGGCCCGGCCGATCTCCTGGTAGTACGCCTCGAGCGAGCGCGGCACGTCGAAGTGCGCGACGAAGCGGATGTCCGCCTTGTCCACCCCCATGCCGAACGCGTTGGTGGCGGCGATCACGGGAACTTCACCGCGGACGAAACGCTCCTGCACGGAGCTGCGTTCCGCGTCCGGCATTCCCGCGTGATATCCGAGCGCATCGACCCCGGAGGCGCGCAACGAGGCGACCACCTTCTCCACGTTCTTGCGCGTGGCGGCGTAGACGATCCCCGGGCCGCCCGGCCGCGACAGCGCCACCAGCCGGCCCAGCTTGTCCTTGTCGCCGGTGACGCGCAGCACTTCGATGAACAGGTTCGGGCGATCGAACCCGGCGACGAACACCCGGGGATCTCGCAGCTCGAGCGCGTCGGCGATGTCGCGCCGCACCTCGGGCGTCGCGGTCGCCGTCAGCGCCAGCACGCGCTCTGCCCGCAGTTGCTCCCGAGCCCGCGCGAGCTGTTGGTATTCCGGACGGAAGTCATGCCCCCACGCCGAAATGCAGTGCGCCTCGTCGACCGCGAGCAGGGGGACCTTGAGGGCGCCCATCGCGGAGAGGAAGGACGGTGACTTGAAACGCTCCGGCGCGACGTACACCAGCCGGTACTCCCCGCGGCGCAAGGCCGACTGCCGTTCTTGCCGCTCGCTCTCGGGCAGCGAGCTGTTCACGAACGTCGCCGCGATGTTCCGCGCTCGCAACGCATCGACCTGGTCCTTCATCAGCGCGACGAGCGGCGAGACTACGACCGTCGTGCCATCGAGCAGCAGCGCCGGGAGCTGGTAACAGAGGCTCTTGCCTCCTCCGGTGGGCAGGATGGCGATGGTCGGGCGCCCCGACAGCACCGACCGGACGATCGCTTCCTGTCCCTTGCGGAACGTGTCGTACCCGAAATGCTCCTTCAGCGCCTCGGACAGCTCCATTCCCCCTCCTCCTTACCCCACGCCCTCGCTCGGAACGAGCGAAACCGGATCCGGCGGCGGCGACGCGCCCTCGACCGCGCTGTGCAGTCCGCCTTCCGCCAGCACCAGATGATCTACGACGCGCACACCCAGGGCATGCCCGGCTTCGTCGAGCAACAGCTGGAGCCGTTGATCTTCTCCGGAAGGCGCGGAATCGCCGGACGGATGGTTGTGCACGAAGGCCACCGCCGGTGCGCGATGCACGATGGCTGGCGCGAACGCTTCCCTCGGCGAGACCGAGCACTGCGTCAGCCCACCGCGCGCGATCTGGACGCAGCGGATCTCCTGCAGCCGCGAGTTCATCAGCACCGTCCAGAACTCCTCGTGTGGAAGGTGCGCGAGGCGCGCCCAGAGCACGGCGGCGACGTCCCGGGCGCGCAAGAGGCGGCGGCGCCCGGCCGCGGGCGCCAGAGCTACCCTGCGCCCGAGCTCGAGCGCCGCCATCACGCGCGCGGCGAGAGCAGCGCTCATCCCCGACTCCAGCAGCAGCTCGCCCGGGCCAGCGCGCCGCAACGACGGCAGGCCTCGGGAGAGAAGGCGGCAGGCGAGCAATTCGTCGCGGGCGCCGAGCACGACGCGGAGCAGCTCCGCATCGGGCAGGCCCGACGCGCCCTCGCTGAGGATCCTTTCCGCCTGCCTCATGCATCCGCTGCAGTGCAGCGGATGTGCCAACGGGCTTCCGAGGAGCGGGTCTCAATGCCGGACTCCCAAGACGGGACCCGGTCCGGGAATGCGCCGCCGGGATGACCGGATCGAGACCGAGGGGGCGAGCACGGTTCGAACGAATCGCCGCAATCCCGCGGGAGCGGCTAGAACCGCGCGCTGAGGGCGAAGAATGCCTTGATCTTGTCGTTCGTCTCGCGCAGCCGCGCCGAAAGAGTGCGCACGAACGTCCAGAGGAGCTCGTAGGCGAGGTCCTTGTGGAGGAACATCAACTCCTCCAGATCCGCTTTCTGGATCACGTAGAGCGTGCAGGGAATCTGCGCGGTCGCGTCGGCGCTGCGCGGCGTATCGTCGATCAGCGCCATCTCGCCGAAGTAGCTGCCGGAGTCGAGGATCGCGAGCGCCTCCTCGCCCACCCCGGGCACCATCTTGGAGATCCTCACCTTGCCCGCGCCGATCAGGTACATCTCGGTCCCGACTTCACCCTCGTGGAAGATCTTCTCGTTCGCGCGCGCCTGCTTCTGCGCGGCGATGTTCGCCACCTTCTGCAGGTGGTCGGCCGTCAAGTTGGCGAACAAGGGAATCTTCTTGAGCTGTGCGGGATCCAATGTCTCCTCGGCGCCGCACTGTACCAGAAGCTCCGGGTTGGACCAGAAGCTCCGGGCAGCCGCGTTCCTTCCGGGTTACACTGCGGCGCTTTTTCAAGGAGATATCGTGGAGAAGCACCAGGTGGTCATCATCGGCTCGGGACCCGCGGGATATACCGCCGCGATCTATGCGGCCCGCGGCAATCTCAAGCCGGTCCTCTTCTCCGGGGTGCAGCCTGGAGGCCAGCTCACGATCACCACCGACGTCGAGAACTACCCCGGCTTTCCGAAGGGCGTGCTCGGTCCCGAGCTGATGGAGCTGTTCCGCGCCCAGGCCGAGCGTTTTGGAACGCAGATCATCGACGGCGCGGTGGTCAAGGCCGATCTGTCCAGCCGGCCGTTCCACATCACCGGCGACGGCGGCCACCAGATGCTCGCGCAGACGGTGATCATCGCCACGGGCGCCTCGGCCAAATGGCTCGACATCCCTTCCGAGAAGCTGCTCTCCGGACACGGCGTCTCCGCCTGCGCCACTTGCGATGGCTTCTTCTTCCGCGGCAAGGAGGTCGGGGTGGTGGGCGGCGGCGACACCGCCATGGAGGAGGCCACGTTCCTCACCAAGATGGCGACCAAGGTGACCGTGATCCACCGCCGCGAGGCCCTCCGCGCGAGCAAGGTGATGCAGGAGCGCGCGATGGCGAACCCGAAGATCGCCTGGGCGTGGAACCAGGAAGTGATCGAGATCCTCGGCGAGAAGCAGAGCGGGGTGCGCGGCGTGCGCACGCGCGATACCCGGACCGGAGAGATCAGGCAACTGCCGATGGGCGGCCTGTTCATCGCCATCGGCCACGAGCCGAACACGTCGCTGTTCAAGGGACAGCTGGCGATGGACGAGGTGGGCTACATCAAGATCACGCCCGGCACCACCCGGACTTCAGTGCCCGGCGTATTCGCCTCCGGCGACGCCGCCGATCCCGTCTACCGCCAGGCGGTCAGCGCCGCCGGCACCGGCTGCATGGCCGCGATCGACGCCGAACGTTTCCTGAGCTCCACCGGAACGCACTAGAAAAACGTCGGCCTGCCCGGCGTTCGAACCCGAGGCTCTTCCGCCGTTACCGCGGGACTTTCTTCGCGCGCGGCGCCGTGAGCGGCTGCTGGGCCGGCGGCTGCGGCGCCTCGTCCTCGCGATTCCAGCTGCCGCTGCGGCCGCCACTCTTGTGGACCAGGCGCACCGACACGATTTCCATGCCGCGGTCGTGGCGCTTCGCCATGTCGTAGATGGTCAACGCGGCCGCCATCGCCGCCGTCAGCGCCTCCATCTCCACCCCCGTCCGCTCGACGGCGTGCACCCGCGCCTCGATGCGGACCAGGCCCGCGCGCTCGTCGCAGGCGACGTCGACGTCGGCGCCCGCGAGCACGATGGGATGGCAGAGAGGCAGGAGATCCGGCGTCCGCTTCGCGGCCATGATTCCCGCGAGCCGCGCCGCCGCCAGGGCGTCGCCCTTCTCCAGCCTGCCTTCGTTGAGGAGCTTGAGCGTGTCGCGGGAGCAGCGCAGTTCGGCGCGCGCGATGGCCAGTCGCGACGTTCGCTCCTTCTCCCCGACGTCGATCATCTTCATGGCGGAATCTACAGTCCGCGATCGCGGAGCTGCTCGTCGTCCTCGCCGTTGAGGTGACCGACCTCGTGCATCAACGTGTCCCGCACTTCCCGCCGCAGCTCCTCGTCGTTGTGCGCTGCGCGCGAGAGGTTCCGCCGGTAGAGCAGGATCGTCGGCCGCAAGTTCGCTGAGGTGCTCTCCGGAGGCGGCCGGAAGAGGCCGAGGATGCCGGGAGAGAGCGGAGGATCGGTAGCCACCAGATCGCTCACTTCCGGCAGCTCCGTCACCTCGAAGTTCGCCTTGGCGAGCCCCGACTTGATCGACGGTGGCAGCTTCTCGACCTCGTCCTGGACGATCTTCTGGAACATGCTTCGCGTGGTCTGCGAGGTGGGTTTGAACGCATCCGGATCCAGCTTGCGCGCGCGGGCGAAGTGCGCGGCGGCGGCGACGTCGTCCTGCACGCGCTCCGCGATCAACCCGAGGTAATGCTCGGCCCAGGCGTCCGCCGTCTCGGTCGCCAGCCGGGCCAGCTCGGTCTTCGCCTGGTCGAATCGGCAGAGCTCGAAGAGCGCGACGCCCTTCTCGCGCCGCGCCTCGCGGTCCTTCGGCTCGTACTCGAGCGCTTTGCTGGCCGCGGCGAGCGCTTCGCCGGGCCGCCCGAGATCGTCGAGCGCCATCGCTTCCAAAAGATGAAGCTCCTTCAGCAGCCCGCGGTCGCGCCCCTTCTGGGCGCGGGGCAGCGCCCGCTTCACGTACTGCAAGGAGAGCTCGAGATCATCGCGGGATCCGAGACGCCGCACGTGCAGGTCGGCCGCGGAGCGCAGCACCTCCGGATCGTCCGGATCGATCGCCATGGCCCGGGCATAAGCGGTGCGCGCCTCTTCGATGTGGCCCAGCTCGGCCAGCGCGGCGCCGCGGAAGTGGTGCGCCGCAACGCTGGTGCCGTCGGTGCGGGTGGCTTCGCGCGCGCACTCGAGCGCGTCGTCGTAGCGTCCGCCCTCGAAATCGCGCGCCGCCTGGTTCAGCAGGTCCGGCAACGCCGGTTCGCGGCCACCGGCCACGGACAGGCAGGGAGCGGCCGGCGCATGAGGCTCGGGCCGCGCCTCGGACGTGGCGTCGAGCGGTTTGGCGACGGATGCCGAAGGCCCTCCCACCGGGGATGCCTTCTGAACGGCGACTGCCGCCTGCGCCGGCTCCTTGCGGCATGCGGACGCTGCCGAGATGAGCCCGGCAGCTGCGATCAGTGCATGGCCGAAGAGCTTTCTTCTCATCGCTGACTTGTCGAACACTCGGGCTCGGCCTCCGCCTTCCCGACTGGCGGCCCGGGCGGCACCCACACGGTACCACACGGCGGCTGGCCGGGCAGGCCCTCCACCGCCAGTGTGGCTGGCATTGCCGCTCGACTCAAGTTCCCGTGCGCCCGCGGCGGCGGCGCTCGGCGAGTCCGGCCAGCGCGAGGGCGCCCAGCCACGCGCCTGCCGTCCCCACGTGTGAGCAGCCGTGGGCTGCTGTGTCCGTCAGGGCCGGAGCCGGGGACATCGTCCCGGCGTCCAGCGGGGGATTGGCTCCGCCGTCCGACGCCGGTTGGCAATTCCCGCAGAGATCGCCCGGATGGCCGGAATCGGCTGGGCCACCGTCGGCGCCGCCGGCATCCAGCGCGCCTGCGTCCGGGGTTCCGGCATCGCCGGGAGGCGGCGGAGGCGCAATGACGCCCGGGTACGTGACCAACCCCCCTGCGAACGTGGCGCTGACCGACACGCCGTTCAGCGTGACGGCGGAGGCGCCGGGCGCGTACGCCTGGAAGTCGCGCACCGGATTGCCGGTCACCGACAGGGTGGCGCCGGCGAGCTTCGCCTCGATCGCGCTCGCACTCTGCGTCGAGAGCAACATCCGCCCGCCGCTCTGGTCCGCGATGCTGCCCGGCCCGAAGAGCGCGGCGCGCACGGGCGATCCCGCGGCGTCCCGCGCCGCCATGCCGGCCTGCGACCCGGTCAGGACCAGGTCGCCGGCGGCTTTACCCGGCGTTCCGGCGCGCGCGAAAATCCAGCGCTCCTCGAGCGACGATCCAGGCGATACCACCGCACCCGCGCCGACGTCGTTGTCGTCCAGCCGGTTCACCGGCGTCCGCGAAGCCCACTGCGCAGCGGCCAGCGGAACCAGCGCGTTCAGGAACTGCGCCGACGCCGTGTTGCTCGCCGGCCGCACCCGGACCCAGGAGACCTGCGCATCCGGATCGAACTGGTTCATCTGCTGGGCGGTCTGCGTGCCCGTGGTCGCCGTCCACGACGCCGGCGCCAGGACCCGCACGCCCAGCGACTGCCCGCTCTTGCCGATGCCCTGCACCCACCCCGACGCGGTGTCGACGCTGACCCCGTCGTTGAAGTGGCAGATCCAGTCGTACGCATGCGCGCTGGCGGACTCGATGTCGTCGCGCACCAGCGCGTAGCGGCCGCGTGCGAGGATCACGATGCGGTCCCAGCGCGTGATCTGGAGAGTGGATGCGAACAGCTGCGCGCCTGCGCCGCCGGCGATGGCGTAGTCGGCGGTGCCGGTGGGAGTGAACAGCGGCGTCGAGATGCGGCTGAAGAACCAGGCGTTGCCCCAGTTGGAGTCGGAAGAGCGCGTGTCCCCGAGCTCGCCGATGCCGTCCACCAACAGGACGTTGTGATACGCGCTCTGGTTGGCCGGATACGTGTAATCCGTGCTCTTGCCGGCGTCATAGCCCATCGCCTCGGGCGCGAGCCACACGCCCCTGCCGAAGAGCCAGAAGCCCAGGTCGTCGTTGTGGTCGTGACCCCAGTTGATCCAGCCGCCGGCCGGAGAGCCTTGCAGCGCGAGCCGGTTGAAGTTCGTCCGGCCGCCGTAGACGCCGGCCTTGAATCCGACCGCGAAGTCCCCTGGGTCCCAGCTCGTGTGCAGCGCGGCCGAGCCGATGTCCGGAAAGAAGCCATCGAGGGGCAGCGCATGCGGATCGCCCGCCGTGACGGTCGGGTCGTAACCGATGAACTCGAAGACGTCGTACCAGAGCTCCGGCAAGAAGCTCCCGCGTCCGACGGCGTTGAGGTAACGCTGCGCGGCTGCCTCGGCGAAGCGATCGCCGAATCGTGAGGCTCCGAATCGGCTGATCTGCACCACCATCTGTCCCGGCCAGTGCGTGAAGTCGGCGAAGGGCAGGATCACCTGCTTCGGCGCGTCGGGGATCCCGGCGTAAAGGAAGAAGCTCCCGTAGCCGCGCAGCAGGCCGATGTCGGTGTAGTCCGAGCCAGCCCGGCGCATGGCCTGCCAGAACGGCAGCGCATAGGCGAGCCCGTAGCCCTCGTAGGGCAGCCCTTCGTGCCACGTTCCATCGGGGATCTGCCCGATGGTGACCTTCAGCTTTTCCAGATTCGCCTGCGCGAGGGAAAGCCAGCTCGCCGCCCGCGCGTCCTCTCCCCGCAGGGCGAGGCCGGCCATCCCGAGCGCCCCGGTGTCGATCCAGTTGTGGTTCTGCAGATACTCGTCCAACCACCACGCCGTCGGCATCGCGGCGGCCACCCTCTGCGCCTCGACGCCGATCTTGCTCGCGACGGTCGCGCGGTCGGCATCCGACAGCGTCTCGTAGACCCAGTCGTAGGCGATCGAATTCCCCAGCAGCATGTGCGCTTCGTTCAGGTCCGGCGTGCTCTCGCCGTAGGCCCAGGTGCTCCACCCCGCGTAGGTGAGCAGCTGCGTGCGCGCCATCGCCGCGTACCGCGAGTCGCCGGTGAGCTGGTACCCGAAGGCCCACACGGCGACCTGGTTCCCGAGGAACCGGTAATCGTCGTAATCGGTCGGCGTCGGCGCGGGGTCGTTGACGTGCTGATCGAGGACGTTGGCGATGTGCGACGCGATCGCCGCGTGCGTCGTCTTCGCCGCTTGCCGCAAGGCGGTGACGTCGGAGGAATCGAAGAACAAGGACGGGTGAGCCGCCGCGATCAGTGCCGCGACAAGGGCCAGCAAGATGCCTCCTCCAAGAGGCGCGTGCCCGGTCTCCGGCGGCGTTCACCCAGCGGGCCCGCGGAACTGCGGGAGCGCTGCCCCTTCCCGGACGGGCGGGCCCTCCCGCTAGTGGAGGGCGCCGCGCCGGTCGAGGAGAGACGCTACGAGGCCTCGCTGGCTTCGGTCCAGGGTGTGAAAGTGCGCACCTGGGCGCATCCGCCTCAGGACTTGAGGAAGGCGAGCGGTCCTTCCTGGAAGACGCGCCGGCGCAGCTCTTCGCTGAGGCCGGCCGCTTTCAGCGCTTCGGCGGCCTTCGGCAAGGCGAGCAGATCGGTCGCTCCCTCGCCGATGTCGCTGGTGAGCACGATGCGGTCGGCGCCGTGCTTCGAGATCAGCGCCGCGGCGTCATCGGGCTCGAGCAGCCCGGGCTGCAGCGTCAGGCCGGCCCAGCAGCCGATCCCGCGCACCAGCGCGAACGTCTCCGCGTTCACGTGATCGACGAGCACGTGCCAGGGTTCGACCGCGGACCGCTTCACCAGCGCCAGGAGCCGCCGCGTGCGCGATGCTTTCTCCCGCGCTGGAGTGTGAACGATCACCGGCTTGCGCAGGCGGGCGGCCAGCTCCAGCTGGCGCGAGAAGATGTCTTCCTCCCGCTGCCCGCCATCCTGCAGCCCCAGCTCGCCGAGCGCGACCACGCGCGGATCGTCGAAATAGTGCGGAAGCCGCTGCAGCAGATCGTCGACGCCATGCCAGGGGATCCGCGCAGGATGCAGCGCGAGCGCGACCATGGGTTGGATCCCGGCCTGCTCGAGGCGGATGGTCTGGACGCGGACCAGCTCGTCCCAGTGCCGGCGCAGGTCGAGCGCCCCGCCGGAGCCGGCGTCGCGCGCGCACGTCACCGCCGCTTTCACGCCGAAGTACGCCAGCGTGGCCAGGTCCTGGTCCGGGATCCCGTCGGCGTGCAAGTGCAGATCGACGAACATTGCGCTGACGGTAACATGTGGCATGCACTTGGCAGGAGGACCGCGGCTGGCTACCAAACCGGGACACCGGCGCAGGGGGAGGATCGTGTCGAACCTTGGACAGAAGATCGCCGCGGTCGTGCTCGCCGCCGGCAAGGGCACCCGGATGAAGTCCGAGCGGGCGAAGGTGCTCCACCAGATGGCGGGGCGCCCGATGGCGTTCTTTCCCATCCGCGCGGCACTGGCGCTGGACGCGTCTCCCGTCGTGGTGGTGGTCGGGTACCAGGCGGAGAGCGTGACGGAGGAGCTCGGGCGGCAGTTCGCCGGCGCTCCCATCCGGTTCGCCTTGCAGGCGGAGCAGCTCGGGACCGGGCACGCCGTCCTCTGCGCGCAGGAAGCGCTGCGCGGGTTCGAAGGGAGCGTCCTCATCCTCGCCGCCGACGTTCCGCTGCTGCGCACGCAGACGCTGCAGAGGCTGGTGGACGCCAGGCGGGGCCTCGACCTCGCGCTGCTCGCTTGCCGAGCCACCGATCCGAAGGGGTACGGACGCGTCGTGCGCCGGCCCGATGGGACGGTAGCGAAGATCGTCGAGGAGAAGGACGCCTCGCCCGAGGAGCGGAAGATCGCCGAGGTGAACGCCAGCGTCTATCTCGCCGACGCGAAGTTCCTGTTTTCGGCGCTTCGCGGGCTGGGACGGAGCAATGCGCAGGGGGAGTACTATCTCACCGACATCGTCGCCAGGGGCCGCGCCGTCGCGGTCGAGGCGGAGGAGACCGAAGTGGCCGGCGTCAACGATCGGGCCCAGCTGGCGCGGAGCGCGGCGCAGCTCCGGGAGCGGCGCAACGCGCAGCTGATGAAGGATGGCGTGACGCTGGTCGACCCGGCGATCACGTACGTGGACGAAGGTATCGAGGTCGGGACCGACACCGTGCTGGAGCCGCTGGTGTCCTTGCGCGGCAAGACGCGCATCGGGCGCGGCGTGCAGCTCGGCCAGGGCTGTGTGATCGTGGACAGTGAAATCGCCGATGGGGCGAAAATCCTCCCCTACAGCCATCTGGAGGGAGCCAGGATCGGTCCCGCCGCGGTGGTCGGGCCGTTTGCGCGGCTGCGGCCGGGTGCACAGGTTGCCGAGCAGGCGCGTGTGGGAAATTTCGTGGAGCTGAAGAAGACGGTGCTCGGCAAAGGGAGCAAGGCCAACCACCTCACGTATCTCGGCGATGCGGTGATCGGCGAGGGCTGCAACATCGGCGCCGGCACCATCACCTGCAATTACGACGGGCAGAACAAGCACGTCACCACCATCGAGGACGGCGCGTTCATCGGAAGCGACACGCAGCTGATCGCGCCCGTGACCGTGCATAAAGGGGCTTACGTGGGCAGCGGGACCACGGTGCGGGAAGACGTTCCGCCGGGCGCGCTGTCGGTCAGCGCGGGCAAGCAGCGGAACATCGAGGGTTGGGTGGAAAAGAAGGCGCCGCGGAAGACGGCGAAGAAGGATTAGGGAGACTCCGATCATGTGCGGCATCGTGGGATACGTGGGGGACGAGCAGTGCGCGACGCTGCTCGTCGAGGGGCTGCGGAAGCTGGAATACCGCGGGTACGACTCCGCCGGCGTCGCCGTCCTCGGCGACAAGGGCCTCGCGGTGGTCCGCGCGAAGGGAAAGCTCGCCAATCTGGAGAAGCGCCTGGGCGAGTCGATGCCGAAGGGCGTGACCGGCATCGGACACACCCGCTGGGCGACGCACGGGAAGCCGTCCGACGAGAACGCGCACCCGCACAAGTACGGCGGCGTGGCGGTCGTGCACAACGGCATCATCGAGAACCACCTGGAGCTGAAAGAGGCGCTGATCAACGCCGGGCACAAATTCAGCTCGGAGACCGACACCGAGATCTTCGCGCACCTGATCCAGGAGGAGATCGAGAAGGGCCTGCGGCTGCCCGAGGCGGTGCGGGCCGCGCTCGACAACGTGAGGGGAACCTACGCGCTCGCGGTGGTGTCCGAGAAGTTCCCCGACATGCTCGTGGTCTCGAAGAACGCGAGCCCGCTGGTGGTCGGCCTGGGCGAAGACTGCAACTTCGTCGCCTCCGACGTTCCCGCGATCCTCGCGCACACGCGCGACGTGATCTACCTCGAGGAAGGCGACTTCGCCGTCATCACCAAGCAGGGCGTCGAGCTCACCGACAAGTCGGGGCACAAGCTCTCGCGCGGGGTCAAGCGCATCGAATGGACCCCGACGATGGCCGAGAAGAACGGCCACAAGCACTTCATGCACAAGGAGATCCACGAGCAGGCGCGCGCGCTCACCGACACCATCCGCGGGCGCGCCAGCGTCGAGGAGGGCGACGTGTACCTCGACGGCTGCCGGCTGGACGGCAAGCTCGTGCAGCGCCTCACCAAGGTCCAGATCGTCGCCTGCGGCACGAGCTGGCACGCTTCGATCACGGGCAAGCTGATGATCGAGACGCTGGCGAAGATCCCGGTGGAGGTCGATCTGGCGAGCGAGTTCCGGTACCGGGACCCGCTCATCGACGCGAACACGCTCTGCATCGCGGTCTCGCAGTCGGGCGAGACCGCCGATACCTTGGGCAGCTTCCGCGAGGCGAAGGCGCGGGGAGCGCGGACGCTCGCCATCTGCAACGTGGTGGGCAGCGCCATCGCGCGCGAGGCGGACGACGTGCTCTACACGCACGCGGGGCCGGAGATCGGCGTCGCATCCACCAAGGCGTTCACCACCCAGCTCGCGGCCTTCTTCCTGCTCGCCGTCCGGCTCGGGCGCTTGCGCGGGACCCTGGCGGCGGCCTCGGCGCAGCGCCATCTGCAAGCGCTGAACGAAGTGCCGATGCTGGTGGACCGGGTGCTCAAGTACGAGGAGGTGATCAAGCAGACCGCGCACAAGTTCAGCCAGGCGCGCGATCTGCTGTTCCTCGGGCGCGGGCCGCAGTATCCAGTCGCGCTGGAGGGAGCGCTCAAGCTCAAGGAGATCTCGTACATCCACGCCGAGGGATATGCCGCGGGCGAGATGAAACACGGGCCCATCGCGCTGATCGACGAGAACATGCCGGTGATGGTGCTGGCGCCTCGCGACTCGGACGAGGAGGCGGGCGTCAACTACGAGAAGATCCTCGGCAACATCCAGGAGGTGCGGGCGCGCGGCGGGCGGGTGATCGCCATCCATTCGGAAGGGGACACTCGGGTGCAGGCGCTCGCCGAGGCCTGCATTCCGCTGCCGCAGACGAATCCGCTGTTGATGCCGATCGTCTCGGTGATTCCGACGCAGCTCTTCAGCTACCACGTGGCCGACCACCGTGGGACCGACGTGGATCAGCCTCGCAACCTCGCCAAATCGGTGACGGTCGAGTAGCGCCCCTGTAGGGGTGTGAGCGATGAAGGCTGCAAGAATCGGGCTCGACCGCGTCGAGGGCGCCGCGGTACAAACTCGAGATGCGCATCGTCGTCGTCGGGACCGGCTACGTCGGGTTGGTGGCGGGGGTCTGCTTCGCGGACTCGGGGCACACGGTCGTGTGCGTCGACGTCGACGAGAAGAAGATCGCGTCGCTGCGCCAGGGCGAGACCCCTTTTTACGAGCCCGGCCTGGAAGAGCTGCTGCACAAGAACGTCGCCGCCGAGAGGATCAGCTTCTCGACGACCCTCGCCGACGCGGTGCGCGCGAGCGACGTGGTGTTCATCGCCGTCGGCACTCCCCAGCGCGACGATGGCGATGCCGATCTGCGCGCCGCCATGTCGGTCGCCCACCAGATCGCCAGCTCCGCCGAGCGCTATCTGGTGGTGGTGAACAAGAGCACGGTCCCGGTCGGGACCGCCGCCCGCATGCAGGCGGAGATCGCGGCGCGGGCCAAGGTCGGGATCGACGTGGTCTCGAATCCCGAGTTCCTCAAGGAAGGCGCCGCCATCGACGACTTCCTCCGCCCGGACCGGATCGTCATCGGCTCGCGGAGCGAGCGCGCGCGGGCCATCATGGCCGAGCTGTACGCGCCGTTCGTCCGCACCGAGAGCCCGATCTACTTCATGGACCCGGGCTCGGCGGAGCTGACGAAGTACGCGGCCAACGCGATGCTGGCGACGCGCATCTCCTTCATGAACGACGTGGCCATGCTCTGCGAGCGCGTGGGCGCGGACGTGGATTCCGTCCGCAAGGCGATGGGCGCGGACGAGCGCATCGGGCAGAAGTTCCTCTTTCCCGGCTGCGGATATGGCGGGAGCTGCTTCCCCAAGGACGTGAAGGCGCTGATCGCCACCGCGCGCAACCACGGCCTCGATTTCACGCTGCTGTCCGCCGTGGACGCCGTCAACGATCGCCAGAAGCGGCTGCTGGCGCAGAAGGCGAAAGCGCATTTCGGCGCCGGCAACCTGCGGGGAAGGAAGTTCGGCGTCTGGGGGCTCGCCTTCAAGCCGAAGACGGACGACCTGCGTCACGCTCCGGCGCTCGCCTTGATCGACGAGCTCCTGGCGGACGGAGCCGTGGTCAGCGCGCACGATCCGGTGGCGATGGACAACGCGCGCGGCCACTACGGCGATCGCATCCACTTCGTGAACAATCCTTATCTGGCCGTGGACGGCGCCGACGCCCTGTTCCTGGTCACCGAGTGGAACGAGTTCCGCCAGCCCGACTTCGTGCGCATCAAGGCCGCGATGAAGCAGCCGGTGCTCTTCGACGGCCGCAACATCTGGAACGCGCAGCGGCTGCGCGAGCTCGGGTTCGCGTACTACGGGGTTGGCCGCGCGGCGTGACTCGCGAGGAATTCGTCGATCCTGCGCCAGAGCGCGGGCAGGTCCGCGGTCAGCTCGTGCCCTTCGGCCAGCTCCACCAGCTGGGCGCGGTCTTCCATGCGCCGGACGAACTCGCGCGCGAGGGCGGGGTCGACGACGTCGTCCCGCGTCCCCTGGATGACCAGCGTGGGGCAGCGCGGCAAGGGAAAGCTCTCGTGCAGTGCGGCGTCCGCGAGGAATTCGAACGCCAGCTCCTCCTTGCGGCCGTGCGCGTAGTGGTCGAACGCCGCCTGTCCGGTGCTTCGCCACCTGGCGACCTCTTGCGGGCCCATGCGCGCCGCCCAGCGCGGCCCGAGGTCGAACGCGGGGGCGAGCAACACCAGCGCCTTCGTCCGGCCGGGCCGGGTCGCGGCCCAGGTCGCCGCGGTGAAACCGCCGAGCGACGACCCGAACAGCACCACCTCCTCGCCGCCGGCGATGGCATCGACCCGCGCCAGCATCCGCGACACGGTCAGATCGAAGAATGCCGGCTCGTTCAGATCGGGAATCTCGAGCTCGATCCCGCGTTCGCGCAGCCGTATCCTCACGAACTGTCCCTTGCTGGAAGTGGGCCCGCTGGCGAATCCGTGCAGCCACAGGTAGCGCATGCGGCCCTTTTATCCCGTGCGCTAGAGCAACTGTGCTAGATCGCGCCCCGGCAATGAACCGGCTCAAGCCCTTGCTCCTGCTCGGCTGCGTGCTCACTGTGCCGCTTGCCGTCGGTTGCGGCGATGCCTGTCTCAAGCTGGCGGACCAGATCTGCAATTGTCAGCCGGACGACGCATCGAGGTCGGCCTGCCAGGCCCAGGTGAGGGAGCAGGAGAAGGTATTTCCCATCCGGAACGCCGATCAGCAGCGCTGCCAGCAGGCGCTCGACACGAATGCATGCGACTGCCAGAAGCTGACGACGCCGGAAGGAAGAGTTGCGTGCGGACTTGCCTACACGGGCGCTCCGCCGGATACCGCCGCCGCCGCACAGCCCGAGTAGCCCGGGGTGAAAAGCGCGGGGGCGCGAGGCGCTCCTTTGCTGCGGGAGCGGCTATGCTCTGCGGGGGGTGCACATGGCAAAGGTGTGCGTGACCGGGGCGGCGGGCTTCATCGGCGGACACCTCGCCGAGGCCCTCTTGCGCGAAGGCCACGAGGTGGCGGGGATGGACGACTTTTCCAGCGGCAA
>Ga0209805_1000289_pt1 | contig 30971 bp, 37 predicted proteins | sample GraSoiAngelo_148_FD_185905 | JGI IMG/M metagenome (GOLD analysis project Ga0209805, IMG submission 185905) | Grasslands soil microbial communities from the Angelo Coastal Reserve, California, USA - 14_1009_09_20cm (SPAdes) (version 2) | ecosystem: Environmental > Terrestrial > Soil > Grasslands ...
CGAATCTGGCGGTGGGTGGTCGAGATGCCAGCGCACGGTCGCGCGCAGCGTCTCCAATGGGTCGGATGGCGTCCATCCCAGCTGCGACCGAGCCTTGCGTGCGCTTGCCGCGATGTGCTGCGTCATCGTGCCGGTCGGCTTCAGGTCTTCCGGCAGCATCTCGTCAGGCACCCGCACCAGCTCGGCGCTGGCACCGGCCGCCTCGATGATCATCTGCGACCACATCCGCATCGAATAAGTGCGGTCCTCGCAGATGTTCATCACGCCGGCCGCGGCAGGTGTCCGCAGTCCCAGGCTCACTGCCCGCGCGATGTCGCGGACGTAGCCGCGGCATGCGAGCCACGTGCCGGCGCCAAAGGGAATTTGCGTCCTGCCGGCGCGGACGCGCCGCAGGATGAACTCCTCGCGCAGCTGATAGTCGTGCTCGCCATAGACCATCGGCAGGCGAAGCACGAGCGCGCCGCGCGGCAGGTAAATGTCTTCGACGTCGAGCTTGTCGTAGTCCTCTCGGTCGGCGAGCTTGCCGCGATACGGATAGCGCTCCGAGCGGACGGGCGAATCCTCGTCGATCGGTACCGGGTCGGTCTCGCGCTCCTGGAGCAGCGCTCCGAAGGCGCGATAGACGTCCATGCTGGAAATCACGATCCAGCGTTTGATGTCCGGCAACGCCTGCAGTGCGACCTCGGCGTCAGCTCGGCTCAGAGCCCGACAGTCGACTACCGCATCCGGTCGGAAGGCCGCGAGCTCATCGCGATGCGATGCCAGCTCGGCCCGGTCGCAGTGGAGGTGGGGAACCTGTGGGAGGTCGCCGGGCTCGAGCTGGCCGCGATGCACGACAAGCAGCTCATCGCCGGCCGCTGCAAGCTCCTCGACGATCGCGCGGCCGATGAACCGCGTGCCGCCGAGAAGGACCACCCTCACCCGGCGACCGGCGTCACCACGTGCGGGTTCTTTTCGACGATCAGGTCGATCAGGCCCCACTCCTTGGCTTGCTCGGGGGTCATGAAGAAGTCTCGCTCCATCGCCCGCTCGACGTCCTCCAGCTGCCGGTTGCAGTGCTTCGCGTAGATCCTGGCCACCTGCTCCCGCTGGCGGAGGATTTCCTGGGCGTGGATCTGGATGTCTGTGGCCTGGCCCTGGATCCCCTGAGTAAACGGTTGGTGGATGAGGATCTGCGCGTGCGGCAGCGACATTCGCATGCCCGGGTCGCCGCCGGCAAGGAGGATCGATGCGCCGCTTGCTGCGAGGCCGGTGCAGAGTGTCGCGACCTTCGGCCCGACGTACTGCATCGCGTCGTAGATGGAAAGCGCCGCGGTGAGCGAGCCGCCGGGGCTGTTGATGTAGATCTGGATTTCGCTGTCGGGTGCCTCGTTCTCGAGGAAAAGTAGCTGCGCCGTCACGGTGCTCGCCATGGCGTCGTCGATCACGCCGCGGACGAAAATGACTCCGTCTTTGAGCAGCCGCGAGTAGATGTCGTACGCGCGCTCACCGCGGCCGTCATTGGTGATCACGGTTGGAATGAGGTGCATCTGTTACCTCCTTGGCATGAAGCCGATGCGCTCTTTGGGTCTGGGTGGCGGGTTGGCCATCGCGAGGTAAGCGCTGAAGTCGGCCACGCTGCGCAGCGCTTCGAGAGGCAAGGATGCCGTGGCGAGGCGGAGCTTGACGGGCGGGTCCTCGGGCCACGTCCGCTGCTCCGAGTCCGCGCCCAGAAGGCGGGCCAGGTCGCCATAGATCTCGGCCGGGCGGATCCCGAGTGCGTGAGCCACGGCGAGCAGGCGCTCGGTGGACACCTCCTTGCGGCCGCGCTCCACCTCCGAGAGGTGGGCTGGGGAGAGGCCCGCCTCTGCCGCGACGTCGCTCAACGTCCGGCGGTTGGCCTCCCGGCGGGAGCGCAAGATCGAGCCTAAAGCCGCCCGAACAGTAACAGCGTTTTCGCTGTAGGCGAAATTCATCTTTTCTGGGCTAACAATACGACAAAGCACCGTCTTGGGGCTTTCGACGCTGGCGGATAGCCGCCTTTTGTGCCGCTCGTCCAGTCATGCGCGGACGAGGTGCCAGATGTTGCGAGAACCTTCGCTAGTCCTTGAGGTTTGCCGGGTCGAGCAGCTCCTGCTTCGGCCGCTCGATCTTCTGCCGCGACCGCATGATCTCGATCAGCTTCTTCCGACCCTTGGGCGGGCCGATCATGATCGCGCCGACCAGGCGGTCGTCCTTGAAGAAGAGCTTGCGGTAGAACTTCTCCTCGAAGCTGAACGTGCGGACTGACTCGAGGTCGGGCTGCACGTCAGGCGTGACGCCCATCACGGCCAGCGTCGAGCCGAACATCGTAGTCGTGTATGTGGGCACGTCGAAGAAGTCCTCGTCGGCCCCGGCCATGTTTCGCGCCGCGACCTTGCCATGCGCCTCGGCGTTGTCCCAGGTGCCCATCTGGTTGTGGCGCTCGACCATGAGATCGAAGAACACCGCGATGTCGCCGGCCGCATAAACGTCTGGCGCGGACGTCCGCAGCTTCGAGTCGGTGACGATCCCCTTGTTCAGCTCGAGGCCCTCGCGTACCGGCTCGGTGTAGTAGTCCAGGCCGACGCCGTAGGTCAGCACGTCGAACTCGACCTTCTCGCCGTTCACAGTCTCGGCGGTGTAACGGCCGTTGGTCCGGCTGAACTTCTGCACCTCGTCGGAGGTGATGAACTGGACGCCTTGCGCCTCGCCGAGCTGGCGGCACAGCTGGCCACCTTCCTCGTCGAGCACGTAGCGAAGAAACCAGGGGCCGCGCATGATCCAGCTGACCTGTGCCTTGTGCCGAAAGCTCACTCCCTCGGCCAGCTCATAGCCGATGAAGCTGCCGCCCATGACGAGGACCCTCTCGCACGCGTCCGCCTTCTCGATGATCGAGTCGGTGTCGTCGAGCGTCTGGAAGCCCAGGCATGCGGAGACCTCGCCGGAGCCCGGCCAGGGCGGCGGTTTCGGCCGGCCGCCCGTCGCTACGAGCAGCGCGTCGTACTTGAATTCCTGCCCGCGGTTGGTGTGGACGACCTTGCCCGTGAAATCGACGTCGGTCGCCCACGTTTCGAAATGGATCTCGATGTTCCGGTTGGCGGAGTCCTCGGCCGTCCGCATGAACACCTTCTCGCGGCGCACCTGCCCGCGCAGATAGCGCGGCAGCGCCACCCGGTTGTAGAGAGGGTGCCGCTCCGCGGCGATGATCACGATCGACGCGTCAGGGTCAGCCTTGCGCAGGTCTTCAGCGCACGTCTGACCGGCGATGCCGTTGCCGAGAACTACGTAACGGCGAGTCAACTAGAGCTTGAGGGCGTAGACATAGGCGCTGTTTTCGGCATCCGCGAAATCGTATCCGGTGGCACGAAGGTCCTCTTCGGCAGGGTGGCCCGGGGGCAGGTTGATCGTGACGTGGCTCAAGCCGTCGGCGTCCGCTTCGAAGCGCAGCGCCATCAGCACCTCGCGCAGTGCGCCGCCCGCACCTGCGAGGAGTGAGACCGCGATGTTCTGGCCCCACGGTTCGCGGAGGAGGGCAAGGGCACGGCCGCCCGGGCCGACCCTCAACAACCCGCTTCTCGCGAGTCGCTCCAGCTCAGTGGCGTCAAGGTCGCGCGCGCCGTTCAGGTCCGGAGACACGCCGCCATAGAGCTCGATGCCTCGACTCGAGGCCACGAACGGCCACAGCTTGCGGGCTTCAGCGGCCTCAGGCATGCGAGCGGGCTCCCCGCCCTCCACTCGAAGACCGCGCCACCACTTGACCTCGACGATCCGTCGAAAACCCGCGGACTCGAACAGGCGAACCGCCGGCAGGTCGCGCGTAGCGAGACGCATCTCGCGAAGGTTCTGCGCCCGCGCCTCGTCGATCGCCTCCTCGAGCATTGTCCGAGCGACGCCCTGCCTTCGGTGTTCGCTTGCGACGCGAAGGCCCTCATACCAAACGAGGCCGGGTGCGAATGGCCGCAGCCGCTGGAGGCCGACGACCACACCTTCTATCTCCGCGGCCTGGAATGCCGCACCGGCGTCGGACACCCAACGGTCGAAAACGCGCGCGAGGTAATCGTGCCCTTCCCAGACGTCCTGGGTCATTTCGACGACGCGGTCTCGGTCTGCGGGCCTGACCGGCCGGATTGTCAGCTCTCCCGTGGTTGCCAATGCGCCACCCCACTCAGCGCCACGCCGCCGTCGAACACAAGCTCGTCGCCGTCGCGCTGCAGGATCTCTTCGAGGACTGCCCGGCCCGCGGCCTCGTCCCACCCTCCGCCGAACAGGGCGCGGCTGTCGGCGAGCGCTTCGTCCATATCGGAGTAACGAGTCATGATCGGGTACTTCAAGAATGCGACGTCTGGAGCGATGCCCACCTCCAGGAGGAGCATGAAAAGCTCGCTGAAGCGCGGCAAACGCGGACCGGTTTCGCCGCGGAGCCGCCTGCGAATCTCGGCCACGGGATGCGGGAGGTCGGTCTCACGCATCATCACGAAGACGCGCTCGCGGGCCGCTCGCTCGAGCTTGGCGATGAACGTCACCGGGTCAGCGACTCCATAAAGGACGTGGCTGCAGATGACGAGGTCCGCCGGCGCGACCTCGGCATCCTCCCACGTGCTTGCGACGACGGTCACGTTGTCGCGCGATGCGATGTGCGACCTCATGCCTTCGGATGGCTCGATCGCGGTGACCCACTCGAGGCGCTCGGCGAGCGGGTTGGTGTGCCGGCCCGTCCCAGCCCCGACGTCGATCAGTGTCTTGCGCGGCGACAGATAAGGCTCCAGCACGCGCATGAACTCATCGGCCCGCGCGTGGGTTGAGCGCGCAAAGCTGCGGGCGCGGCGGTCCCAGTAGCCGCAGTCGGCGTGGCCGGAGGCGAGTGACGCCCGATCCTCCACCACCCGCCTCCAGCGCGCGGCCCAGTCGATCTCGTCCATCAGACCTAGCAATGTAGTGAGCGCCTGCCGTCGGCGTTTCGCAGGCAGTTTTTAACAGACCTGGGGACAAATCGGGGACAACTCGGCCAACAACGCCTATACGCTGTGGATAGCGCCCCGCCCGACACAATATCTAGGGACCACCTCGTCTCCACGAGAGAGGGGATACTACGGGCCATGCGAGAGTCCGAGTTCAGTGCGGCAGAAGCGTCTCTCCTCGAGCGCTACTTCACCAACCTGGACCGGCCCGTCTTCGCGCTGCGCAACCTCCCCGAGGTCGTCAAGGGAGCGCTGTTCTCTCGGTACTCCAGGACGGAGAAGAGCCTGCGCCGGGTCCTGCTGGACGAGTTCATCAACGAGCCGGACTCCGGCTTCGAACGCCTGGCCGGCTCCGCTCCCGTCGACGACGATATGGTCGCGGTCCGCCGTGCCGAGGAGTTCTACGAACGAGTCCTCGTCGGCTACGGCGACGATTCGGTGGCCGAGCTGGCCGGCGCCCACGTCGCTGTGGAGCAGGTCTCGACGCTTGCGGCCAAGGCGGTCGAGGACAGCCGGATCGGGATCTCGCCACTCGAAAAGTCGACGCGCTACGTCCGCTTCGACCGCCCGGGGGCCGACGGACGGTACCTCTATCACCGCGGCCCGGAGCTCGCTCATCCTGACTACGAGCGCGCCGCGGACACGCTTTTCGAGACCTACAGCGGCCTGGTCGAGCCCGCGACTCGCGCGATACGCGAGCGCTATCCCCAGGAGGAGGCGGAGACCGACCGCGCCTGGAAATCGGCGACTCGGGCCAAAGCGCTCGACCTGCTGCGCGGCTTGCTGCCGGCGGGCACGCTGACCAACCTCGGGCTGTTCGGCAACGGCAGGGCCTTCGAATACCTGATCACGAAGATGGCCGCCCACGAGCTGCCCGAATGCCAGGTGCTGGCGTCCGACCTCCACCGCGAGCTAGCGCTGGTCATCCCCGCATTCGTGCGGAGAGCGCTCGATGAGCGCTACGGCGCGCCGGCGGCAAGGCGGCTCGCGAACATCAGGAACCGGATCAAGGCACTGACCCCCTCCCCGCTCGCGGGGCAGGGCCGGGGTGGGGAGATGGAGCCCTCAGTGCGCCTTATCGAATTCGATCCGGACGCCGAGAAGAAGGTCGTCGCCGCCACGCTGTTTCCCCACTCGAACCTGCCCCTCGAGGCGCTATCCGCAGACGTCGCGGCCGTACTCGAAAGCCTCCTTGCGGACCGCGCCAACCGAAGGCAGCGGGCACCCCGCGCCCTCGAGCACGCGCAGTACGAGTTCGAGATCGTGGCCAACTTCGCCGCCTATCGCGACCTCCACCGCCACCGCATGCTGACGCAGGAGCGCCAGCTCCTCGGCACCTCGCTCGGCTACGACCTTCCGCCAGGGCTGGCCGAGCTCGGGATGCAGGACGCCTTCGCCGGCGCTGTCGACGCTGCGGCCGGCGCGCACGCCCGGCTCGAGCGCGATCTTGGACCTGCCGTCGCCCAGTACGTCGTGCCCCTGGCCTTCCACGTGCGCTGGTACTTCCGGGCCAACCTGCGCGAGATCTACCACCTGTGCGAGCTGCGGACCACCCCGCAGGGTCACCCCGACTACCGCTGGATCGCGCAGGAGATGTTCCGCCGGGTCAGCGAGGTCCACCCCCGGCTGGCTCGGTATGCCCGCTTCGTCGACCTCGGGCCGGGGGACGAGCTGGAGCGGCGTAAGTCCGAGCGCAGAATTGACGAGAAACTCGATGCCATCGACCATCGCGTGCGCTAGCATCGTTCGTCTAAGAGGGTGGATGTGGTACCGCGTGGACCCGAGCGCCGAGCAGGCCTGGACAGGCGAGCTGCTTCGGACCGCCGTTTTGGCGAGCGACGCGCTCCCGAGCGGGCAGCCGCAGGCCGCCGCATCCTCTTTCCATTCGACCGCCGAGTCGCCGAGCGTCGCTTCCTAGAGCGGCGTACCGACTGGCCTAACACAGAAGCCCAGGCTTACTGAGTCGTACGGCCGTCCGCTCGGCGCTGATCGTCCACGGTGGCGCCGGTCCAGTCCCCGCCGCCGAACGGCAGCTGCGCCAGGCCGCTGTGGAGCGGGCCCGCGAGATCGGATGGGCCCTCATCGGCCAAGGCGCCCTTGCTGCAGCGGTTGCGGCGGTTCGCCACATGGAGGACGAGCCCCTTCTCAACGCCGGCATCGGCGCTTGCCTGAACAGCGATGGGGTGGTCGAGCTCGACGCCGGGGTGATGGAAGGCGCCGCGCTGCGCGCGGGCGGGGCAGCATGCTTGCGTGATGTGCGCCACCCGATCGACCTGGCCGTGGCCGTGATGCAGGACGGCCGCCACGTGCTCCTGGCGGCCGAAGGAGCCTCGCGTTTCGCAAGGGAGCACGGCGTCGAGATGGCGGACCCCGCCACCTTCATCACCGACCGCAAGCGTCAGGAGCTGATGCAAGGCGCCGACACGGTCGGGGCTGTCGCCCGAGACGCGGAGGGACACCTGGCGGTCGCCGTCTCGACCGGAGGCATCAAGGGCAAGCTGCCCGGACGGATCGGCGACTCCCCGATTCCAGGGGCGGGCTTCTACGCCGACGATCGGTTCGGCGCAGTCTGCGGGACGGGGCAGGGCGAGGCGTTCATCCGGCTCGGGCTGGCCCGTTTGATGATCGTCGAGCTGCAGCACGGAATGGACCCGGCTTCGGTCGCCCAGGGCGCAATCGACCACCTGGGCAAAGCCATGAAGGCAAAGGGCGGCGTGATCCTCATGCCGCACCATGGCTCGCCTCGGGCGGCGTTCAACACCCCTGCCATGCCGTGGGCGATGGCCGAGTAGGCGTGGACTCGGGCAACGCGGGCGAGCTCGTCGCGCTGGCCCTCAAGCGGGCAGGCGTCAGCCATCTGTTCACGCTCAACGGCGGCCACATCTGGCCAATCCTCACCGGCGCCACCGAGCACGGCATCCGCATCATCGACGTGCGCCACGAGCAGTCGGCCGCGTTTGCCGCCGAGGGATGGGCCAAGGTCACGCGTGAATGCGGCGTCGCGGCGGTGACCGCCGGGCCCGGCGTGACCAACTCCGCGTCGGCGTTAGCCCAGGCCCAGGCCAACGACACCCCGATGTTCGTCATCGGCGGCCGCGCACCCATCGCGCGATGGGGGATGGGTTCGCTGCAGGAGATGGACCACGTCGAGGTCGTGCGGAGCCTCACGAAGAAGGCGATGACGCTGGGCTCGGCAGACGACGCGTACGCCTGGGCGGCCGAGTGCATGCGGGCGGCCCTCAGCCGCCGCACCGGCCCGGTCTTCATGGACATCCCGATCGACGTCTTCTTTGGCGCCGCCGATCTTCCCGAGGCGACGGAGCACCTCACGCCCGACCCCGGGCCGCCGCCCGACCCAGACCTCGTCGAGCAGGCTGCGCGATTGATCCGAAAAGCGGAGCGGCCGGTCGTCGTCGCCGGCGGCGGCGTCTGGTGGGCGCACGCCGAGCATGAGCTGAGCGCACTGGTCGAAGGTGCAAGCCTGCCGCTTGTCGTCAACGGCATGGCACGCGGCATGCTGCCGCCGGCGCACCCGCTCTTCTTCTCCCGTGCCCGCGGCCAGGCGCTGCGCGAGGCGGATCTCGTGGTCCTGGTGGGAGTGCTGCTGGACTTCCGGCTCAACTTCGGCCAGCCACCTGTTTTCGCGGAGGACGCGCAGCTCATCTATATCGACGTCGACGACCACCGCAAGCACCGTCCGGCGGAAGTGGCGATCTTCGGCCACCTCAAGGCGGCGCTGGAGCAGGTCGCCGGCGCCGCGAGCCGCGCGTCCTCCAGTTCCCAGTGGCTGGAGAATCTCCGCGAAACCGAGACTGCGGTGCGCCGTAAAGACGAGGTTATGACTCAGTCGGAAGCGTCTCCCGTGCATCCCGCCCGGCTCATCGCGGATGTCGACCGGTTTGCCGATCCGGACGCGATCATCGTCGGTGACGGCGGCGACTTCATCTCGTTTGCGGGCCGGCTGATCGAACGCTCCAAACCTGGCCTGTGGTTGGATCCTGGCCCGTTCGGATGCCTGGGCTCCGGACCTGGCTACGCGATGGCCGCGAAGCTGGCGCGACCCGACAAGCAGGTTTTCCTGCTGGCGGGCGATGGAGCCTTTGGCTTCTCTGCCATGGAGTTCGACACGATGGTGCGCCATCGGATACCTGTCGTCTCGGTGGTCGGCAACAATGGGATCTGGGCGCTGGAGAAGCATCCTATGCAGAACATGCTGGGCACCAGCATCGCCGCGGACCTCGGACCGAGGACCAGGTACGACAAGGTGGTGGAGGCTCTTGGAGGTTATGGAGAGCTCGTCGACAAGCCGGACCAGATCCGGCCGGCACTGGAGCGGGCAGTCAAGTCCGGCCTCCCGGCGTGCGTCAACGTTATCTGCGATCCAGCCGCGGAATATCCGCGATCATCAGTGCTGATGTGACCATCGAGCTGAAGCCGGCGATTGAAGCTGACGAGTGGCGCACTGCACAGGCGCAGTTCGATGAGGCCGCAGGGCTGATCAAGCTGGAGCCGTGGCTTCGCGAGGTCCTGCGCGAGGTTCAGCGCGAGTTCACCTGTCACTTTCCGGTCCAGCTCGACAACGGCCACACACGCGTCTTCACGGGTTACCGCGTGCAGCACAACATCAACCGCGGACCCGCCAAGGGCGGCATTCGCTACCACCCCGACGTCTCGCTGAACGAGGTCAAGGCGCTCGCGATGTGGATGACCTGGAAATGCGCCGTGGTCAACATCCCGTTCGGCGGCGCGAAGGGCGGCATCATCGTCAACCCGCACGAGCTGTCGCTCCACGAGCTCGAGCACATGACGCGGCGATTCGCGACCGAGATCTCGATCTTGATCGGAAGCGACCGCGACATTCCGGCGCCCGACGTGAACACCGACGGTCAGACGATGGCCTGGATCATGGACACCCTCTCGATGCACCTGGGTTACTCCGCGCCCGCCTCTGTCACCGGTAAGCCGGTCGAGGTCGGCGGTTCGCTGGGCCGCATCGAGGCCACCGGTCGCGGGGTGACGATCTGCGCGACCGCGGCACTCGAGCACCTTGGCCGCGCGCCTCATCAGACGCGCGTCGCCGTGCAGGGCTTCGGCAACGTGGGCAGCATCAGCGCGAAGCTTCTCGAAGAGGCGGGCTGCACCGTGGTCGCGGTCTCCGAGGATTACGGCGGGATTTACAACCCTCTCGGCCTTTCGATCAAACGGGTGCTCGAGTATCGGGCGCGCGAGAAGACGCTCAAGGGATTTCCCGGTGCCCAGGAGATCGGCAACCAGGAGCTGCTCACCATCGATTGCGATCTTCTCGTGCCCGCAGCGATCGGCAACCAGCTGACCTCGCGCAACGCGCGTGACGTCAAGGCGAAGCTCATCGTCGAGGGCGCGAACGGACCGACGACGCCCGAAGCCGACGCGATCTTTCGCGAGCGGGGCATCTTCCTCGTGCCCGACATCCTGGCCAACGCGGGCGGCGTCACCGTCTCCTACTTCGAGTGGGTGCAGGACCTGCCGTCGTTCTTCTGGTCCGAGCACGAGGTGAACCAGAAGCTCAAAGCGATCCTGTCGCGCGCGTTCGTTGAAGTTCTCAAGACGAAGGAAGAGCGGAAGCTCGACATGCGTATGGCGGCTTACGTGCAGGCGGTGTCTCGAGTGGCCGGTGCGACCCGTGAGCGCGGCCTCTACCCCTAGCCGCACACTGCTGAAGGCAGGTTTCCGAGGTGGAGCGATCCTCGGCGCCTTCACAGTCGTCTTCGCGGTGCTCGGCCTGACCCCATCGCTCTAGTGGATACCGGAGGCGCCGCTTCTTGCCGTCGCCGGCGTGGTGCCGGCGGCCATCATCCTGTTAGTCGGCTATCGCTCCTACAAGGCGACCCGTGACACCGTTTCCGGTTTGATCAGTGGAGCGACCGCGGGTGCGTTGGGTGGACTCGTCGGTGGGCTGGCATACGTCGCTTACGGCAAGTCGCCGGTCAACATCGCTGCCGGGCTGGTGTCTGGGGCGATCGCTGGAGGCTTGTTCGGACAGATCGGGGCGGTCGCGGCCCACCGGCGCACCACCTAGATCTCTCTTGTTCGGAAGCTCCACACGCTGAGCGCCAGCATTCCTGCGAACCAGATCACGACCCACATCAAGAACTCGGTAGGTGGTGGATCGATGGCCGCAAACGGGTTGGCGCGCCCAAAGGTGCCGAGAGCACGCATCGACGCGATCAGGGTGTCCGGCTCCATCGCGAAGATCGCGCCGCGCCACAGGCCGTCGGACGGAAGCAGCAGGTGGCTGACCACGCCGACGTTCTGGAGGGCCTGGTTCTGCAGACCCGTGCCGATATCGCCCACCACCCCCGCGATCCACGCGATGAGCCACGCGACAAGGGCGATCACGCCCGCGGTGATGCCCGACAGGCGAGTCGACAGCAGCATCCCGAGCGAGAGCAGCACGAGGCCCTCCGCCGCGACATAAAGGATGAGGTCGATCGGATGTGGCGGCAGATAGCCGGTCGCCCACTCGACCGCGGCCAGCTCGAGCAGTCCCGCGCCGGCCGCATAGACGCCGACCAGGACTGCCAGACCAAGCCATTTGCCCACGACGATCTCGCTGCGCCGGACCGGACGGGCGAGCATGGAAAGGAGCAGGCCGCTTTCGACCTCGCCCGAGATGAGTGGGCCGGCCACCACCGCTGCGCTCAAAGCGAGGACGCCGCTGAACATGAACACGATCACGATCAGCAGTTGCGAGCTGACGAGCGCGACCTGGTCGGGCGGCAGCGTCTGGCCCTGGCTGTTCGTGACGCTGGTGATCTTGTTGAAGCCCCAGGCCGAGAACCCGACCACGACCAGCGTCAGCACGAGCAGCGCAAGCAGCAGGCGGCGGCGCGACGACTCCTGGACAGTCAATCGGGCGATGACCAGGATTGGAGGCATTACTTCTCCTCCTCTTCGAGCAGCTGGAGGAAGCGGTCTTCCAGCGTCTCGTGCCGCGGCGCGACCTCGTAGACCCGGCCGCCTTTGGCGACGATCGCCGCCACGAGCTCAGGCACGCGGTTGGGCTCCAGCTTTGCGAAGGTGAGCTGGTCACCCTCGTCGTCAATGCGTCCGAAGCTCGACAAGTCATTCTTGTCGGCCTGGGTGAGGCCGGTGACGCGAACACGCACCGCGCTTCCACCCAGGAGCTCGTCCATCGTCCCCGAGGCGATCACCCGTCCATGGTCGACGACTGCGACGCGGTCGCAGACCTGCTCCACCTCGCTGAGGAGGTGTGAGTTGAGAAAGACCGCGGAGCCGCGTGCGGCGAGGCCGCGGATGATCTCGCGCACGTCATGGCGGCCGACGGGGTCAAGGGCTGACGTCGGTTCGTCGAGGAAGACCAGCTCTGGCTCGCCAAGCAGCGCGGCGCCCAGTCCGAGGCGCTGCTGCATGCCCTTGGAGAAAGTGCCGACTCGATCCTTGGCGCGGTCGGTGAGCCCCACGGTCTCGAGCGCGGTGCCGATCTCGTCCTTCCAGCTCGAGCGGGGCAGCGGCGCGAGCTCGCAGTGCAACGCGAGGACCTCCGCGGCCGACAGCCAGCTCTGGTACCGAAAGAGCTCGGGCAGATAGCCGATGCGCCGCCGAGTCTGTAGATCGCCCACCCTCTTACCGAGCAGCCAGCCTTCGCCCGCCGTCGGCTTCAAGAGGCCGAGCAGCAGCTTGACTGCGGTCGTCTTGCCCGCGCCGTTGGGGCCCAGGAATCCGAAGACCTCGCCTCGCGGAACGGTCATCGTCAGGCCCGCCAAGGCGACCGTGCTGCCGAAGCGCTTCGTCAGCTCGACCGTCTTGACGGCGGGCGTGCCGGCGGCCACCTCCGTCGAGATGGCCGCCTCTGTTTTATCCGCTACCTCAGCCACGTACTCAGGCTAACGGCGCCGGACTACTTGAGGTTATTCGCGATGTCGATTGCGACGTTCTGCTTGATCGACCCGGCGACCACGTAGACGGAACCGCCCTTCACCCACACCACGGCTGAACCGACCCCGGTGTTGTCGCCGAGCGCGACACCCGGCACGTTCTGCACCGTGATGTCCTTTGAGGTGGCGTACTCCACTGGAATCGGTATGAGCAGCGTCGTGCTGGGATCGCCGACGGCCTTGATCGCTTTCTTGAGCTCAGGCGAGATTCCCGGCTGGTCGAGGATGTAGGCCTCGAGCTGGCCGACGGTGACCTGGGTCGATTTTGCTGTCGGCGCGGTGGACCGGGCCACGATCAGCTGAGGCAGGTTGATGCTGCTCGAGCTGGCCGAGTTCTCCTTCAGATTGCCGTAGATCTCGCCGACCGCCGGGCCGACCGTGATGGTCAGGGTCGCGCCGTCCATGCCCTTCGGCAACGCGGGCAGTGTCTTGCCGTGACTCGCTGCCGCCGCCTTGGCCTTGTCTGCGCTGAACGTGAAGGTCGCCTCGGCCTCGGACATCGCGCCGTACGTGACCGTCGTCGAGACCCCGGCCGGGAGCTTGGTGACCACCGGCGGCTTCAGGCCGCCCGCGATGGCTGACGCGTCGGCCGCGTTCGTCGCCGCCTGGAACTGCGGCTGCTTGGTCCAGGTGAGTGTGCCGTACTCGGCGAGTTGAGAAAGCGCCTGCATGTCGGCCACGGTCACAGGGACGGTCTTGACGGTCGTCGGCTTGAAGAAGAAGCCGCTGAATGTGAACGCCACCACAACCAGCGCGACCGCGGCGATGGCAGCGACGAAAGCGAGCTGAAACGGCCGCGTAGATACACCCGGGATCGGAAACCGGACGAGCGCAGGCTGCGATTTCCGGTCGCTCATGACCCTTTCGAAAGCCCGTCCCACGTCGACTCTCGCTTCGGGGACCGCAAGCAGGCTCACGATGGACCGCGCGTCGTCGGAGATGTTCTTGAAGCGCGCGCCACATTCCGCGCAGCCCTCGAGGTGGACCGCGTCGACGCCCGATCGCGCGTCCGGATCGTCCACCATCCGGCGCAGTGTTCCTTCAGTTAGATGTGCCACGGCTGACCTCCTTGCGCAGTGCTGTTTCCGCGCGCCTCAACAAAGTTCCGACCTGTCCGATTCCGACGCCGAGAGCCTGGGCGACCTCGGCGTAGCTGAGTCCGCTCGCCCGCATCGCGAGCGCGGCCGCGGGCTTGGGTGCCAATCGTCCAAGTGCCGCACGCACCTGGCGGCGATCCTCATCGACCTCGATCTGCTTTTCCGGATCGAGCATCCGCTCGCCTTCCTCTAGCGCCTGGGCCACCTCTCGCTTCTGGCGCCGCCGCGCACCGCGGAGCCGGTTGAGCGAGGCGTGAGCAGCGGCTCGATGCAGCCACGCCGGCGCGTACTGCGCCGTCGCCGAGTGCAATCGGTGGAAGTCGATGAAGACGTCTTGGGCCACGTCCTCCGCCTCGTGCGGGTCGGCGAGGACGCGGTTGGCTATCCCGACGACGCGCGGATATTCGGTTCTGAAAAGCGACTCGAATGCTTCGTCGTCAGACCTGACAGAGGTCATCCGCCGCGCACTGAGATTCATGCCCACTGCTCATAGAGCACCGCCCGATGCCGGTTTGTGACGACGCACCAGGTCCGTCAGGCCTTTCAAGAACGGCCAGCCCCAGATGCCAACCGAGAGCAGCCCCGCGAAGATCACCACCGCGTCGATGCTCTCGCGCCCCTTCTGCTCCCAGTAGACATCGCTCAGGTTGAGCCATAAGGCGAACTCGTCGAGGGCGAGGGCGGCGCCGATTCCGAACGTAATGGCGGTCAGGCTCGCGACCCAGCTCGAGCCCACGCCGACCTCGAGCAGCCAGACGTAGCCGACCACCAGCAACAGGACGATTCCCCAGACCAGGTGATGGATGTGGAGGCCGCCACTGCTCACGTTCTGAAATGGGCCGACACCCGCACGGATCGCATGCGTGATCCCACGCACGATGGCAAACGTCACAACAAAGGAAAGCGAGGCAAGAAACAGGCGCTCCCGGCGCTCGTCGCGGAAATGGAAGTGATAGAGCTCCTTGAGCACGCGCAGCATCTGATGCCCCTAGCCGGCGAGTGCTTTGCGCCGGCGGGAGCTGCGCGAGATCTCGTCCTCGATGATCCCGAAGTCGGTCCGCGGCAGCGCGTGGATATGGCCCTGGAAGGCAAGCGTCCAGTGCTCAGGCGGCCATTTCCGCACGTAGTCAAGCCGGTATGCCAGCTCTTTGGCGGGGACCCAGTCGGCCTCCTCGAGCACAACGTCCGCGCGGATGTGGACGCGCCACGGGTAGTCCTCGTCCCGGCGGGCCGAACGCCAGATTGTTGTGTGGTCCTCGTACATCGGCGAGGCGACGGTCACGGTCGCGGCGAACGCCATCCGTCCGGTCACGTAGTAGAGGAGGCGGTCGCCCGAGCGCATCGTCTCCACCCGCCTTCGGTGGCGGCTCTTCAAACCCTGGATCGAGAAGCCGTGCTCGCGGGTCTTGCGGAAGTTGTCGGGGGAGCTGACGACCATCCAGTACTGCGCCGTGCGGCCGCCGCCTGACTTTCGCTTGCGTCTGCCGCGACCCTGCCTGGCCGGTCGCTGCTGCTCGGTCGATGCCTGCTCGACCTGTTCGGGCTGTCCGGCCTGCTCGACCGGCTCAACCTGTTCAACCTGTTCTTCGTCCGCCACGGGCCGAAGATTACTGGCCGTTCACGCCTGCGGGCCGGATTGGGCCCCCCTCACGAGGCTCCGGGAGCAAGGCGCTGAGGTTGCGGATCTGGGCGACGTGCGCCATCTCGTGCTTGGCGACCAGGCGGCAAACATCGAGCAGATTCATCTCGCTGCCACGAGGGTCGGTGATGGCCCTCTCCCATTCGGCATGGCCCCAGCCATGGAGAAGGTCGACAGTCCGCCGCCGGACGCGAGCGAAGTCCTCGAGCGCCTCCTGCAGCGGTTGGGTCAACTCCTGGTCATGGCTCGGGTCGATCGCCGCCCGGACGTCGGCCGTCGTCTGGCCGTCGAGGTGGGCGTGGCGGAGCAGGGCGTCGACTTTCGGGGCGGAGTCGACCAGGTGCGCGATGAGGCTGCCGAGGGTGGGGAAGGCAGGTCCGTGGCGGTAGCGCAGGCGCGCCTCGTCGAGCCAGTAGACGAGGTCGGCCGTCCGCTCCGGTACCGAGCCGAGCAGCAGAACCACGTCGGACGTGGACATCTCCTCCTGGAGTTCCATCAAACAGAGCTTACCCGCGGCAAGCGATCTGCCTTCCCCAGCCTGGCGTTGGCGGCCGGGTTTACCCCGGCCGCGACTTGTCTTTTGCGTCTCCCAAGCGTTGTCTCGAGTGGCTCTTAGAGAAGTCCGAACCTTATACCGGAAAGAGAGCAGTCCCGGCGCGTCAGCGCCCGGACGATGAGAGGGAACCATCCGGGTTCCCTCTCATATCTCGCATACTCGGTGGCGTGGAGCAGGTCCAGGCCGCTTGTGACAAATGCGGGGCCGCCCTCGTGCCGAACGCGGCCTACTGCGAGAGGTGCGGAGCCCGCACCCGGCGGGCCAGGCGACTGGTCGGCCTGGCGATTCGTGTCGAGCTGGTCTTCTTCCTGCTCGTGGTGGCGCTGGTGATCGCGTTCACCTGGATCTACGCCGTCCAGAAATAGGACTCCCTAGCGGCGGTAGATCGCCCGGCCTTCGACCTCGTCCTTGTTCAGGCGCTTGTTGAGGTGCAGACCTTCCAGCACAAACTCGATCACCGAGGCGCGCACCTCCGGGCGGTCAGGCAGCGCGAGCCGCTTGAGCGCCGTCGCCAGCTCGGGAACGTCGCCGATCGCGCGCGTGTACGCCCGCGCCGGGATGCCCTCGCCAACCTCGAGCATGCTTCCCTCTTCGAACTTCGAGACGACGCCTTCGAACTGCGAGGCTGAGAAATGCCGGCTGAACACCGAGCTGATCGCCCCACGCTCGAGCCGCGCGAGCACCTGCTCCTCCTTGCCTTCGTCGAGGGCTTCGATCTCGACGCGTCCAGCGGTGGACGAGGCGAGAAACGCGAGGTCGGTGATGCGCGGCACGGCCAGCGTTTCGCCGAGTCTCGCCGCGCGTCGCACCGCGTTGCTCGCCAGGTTCTCGACGTTGGCGATCGACATGCGAACCGAGACGCCCGACGACTGCGAGATATGCGGGCTGCGCCGGGCGAGATGGGTGAGTTCGGCGACGATCTCCTTCATAAAGGACGGAAAGATGAGCTCGAAGTCTTCCGGCACCGGATGCCGCTCCGACTCCATGATCTGCATCTCTTCACTGATGCTCAGCGGGTAATGCGTGCGCACCTGCGATCCGAATCGGTCCTTGAGCGGTGTGATGATGCGGCCGCGCGAGGTGTAGTCCTCTGGGTTTGCGCTCGCGATCACGAACAGGTCGAGCGGCAAGCGCACGCGATAGCCGCGGATCTGCACGTCCTTCTCTTCCATGATGTTGAGCAGGCCGACCTGGATCCTTTCCGCGAGGTCGGGCAGCTCGTTGATGCCGAAGATTCCACGGTTGGTGCGTGGCAGCAGCCCGTAATGGATGGTCAGCTCATCTGCGAGATAGCGGCCTTCGGCGACCTTGATGGGGTCCACCTCACCGATGAGATCGGCGATCGAGATGTCGGGCGTGGCGAGCTTCTCGCCATAGCGGCGATCCCGACCGATCCACGCTACCTCGACGCTGTCGCCGTCCTTGGCGACGAGGTCGAGACACCGGCGGCAGATCGGTTCGTACGGGTGGTCGTTGATCTCGCATCCTGCGATCACCGGCACTTGCTCGTCGAGCAAGCTGACGAGGGATCGCATGATCCGGCTCTTCGCCTGGCCGCGCTCGCCCAGCATGATCACGTCGTGGCCCGAGATGACCGCGTTGGCCAGCTGCGGCAGTACGGTCTCGTCGTAGCCGACGATCCCGGCGAGCAGTGGTTCGCCGGAGCGCAGGCGGGTCAGCAGGTTGCGGCGCATCTCCTGCTTGACCGTCTCCCGCTTGTGCCCGCTGGCACGTAGCTCGGCGATGGTCAGCGGTCCGGCGGAGGTCACCCCTGCACTATAGACAAGGGATCGCCGGCTCTTGTTTGCAATCAGGCGAAAAGCGTTTGCTCAACATAGGTTTTGCTGTCCGGCTTGGTTAGACTGACCGAACGTCTTGACTCAATCGATCCGCGATCGCTACGAGGCTGCACACGATGAGGGGAGGCCGCTGATAGGCGGCCACCGCGGCAATCCGGCGGAACATCCTGAGAACACCATGCGTTCCTTCCGTTCCGCCATCGCCGCCGGATGTGACCTCATCGAATGCGACGTGCACCTTTCGTCCGACAGCCGGCTCGTAGTCATTCACGACCACACGCTCGAGCGCACCACCAACGGCACGGGCCTCGTCCGCGATTTTTCGGCCGCCGAGCTGCGCAAGCTGGATGCAGGCGAGGGCGAGAAGATCCCCCTCCTTCAAGAGGTGATCGAGCTTGTACTGGGCAAGGTCGGTCTTGTGATCGAGATCAAGCAGGTGCCTCCCCTGTATCCGGGGCTCGAGGACAAGCTGATGAACATGCTGCGCCAGCTAGGCGCGGTGCAGGAGTGCGCCGTGATCTCCTTCAACCACACGTCGATCCATCAGCTGCGAAAGATGGAACCGTCGCTCCAGCTCGGCATCCTGGAAGCCTCGCGGCCGATGCACCCGGCGAAGCTGCTGCGCGATGCGGGCGCGGACGTCTATTCGCCGCATTGGGGCGCCACCGACCCGCAGCTCCTGCACGAAGTGCACGCGGCCGGCGGCGCGGTGGGCGTGTGGCCGGTGGACGACGAGGCCGCGATCGCCTGGTGCAAGTTCGTCAAGCCCGACTCGATCTTCAGCAACCGTCCCAAGGAGGTCGGGGCCGAGCTTCGGGCCTGGGCGCCGGTCTAGGCGTTACAGCGTCTGCCGGCCGGACGTTGCTCAATCAGTGGTGCGCTTCCATACCATGAACCGGCCGTGCCCGCCGACAGGCCGCCTTTCGAAGATCTTTACCGGGAGTACCTGGGACGGATCTATGCCTATGTGCGGGCCCAGGTCGGCACGTCGGCCGACGCCGAGGACATCGCGGCACAGGTGTTCATGAACGCATATCAGGCGTACGAGCGATTCGAGCCGCGCAACACGACACCCGCCGCGTGGCTGTTCCGCATCGCCCGCAACGCGACCCTCGACCACTTCCGAGCCCAGGGCCGGCGCGACCGCCTGCGCCGGACGATCGAGCACCAGCCCTTGCCCGAGGGAGACCCCGCGAGCCAGGCTGAGGAGCGGATCCAGTACCGCGCCTTGCTGGTGCACGTCGCCGGGCTGCCCGAGCGTCAGCGCGATGCCATCTCGCTGCGTCACTCCGGGCTTCAGTTCGATGAGGTGGGCAAGCTGATGGGTTGCAGCGAGGATGCGGCGAAGATGCTTTACCACCGGGCGGTACGGGCGCTGAAGGATGCCGTGCGGAAGGCGGAAGCATGAGCGAGCCTGAAGACGAGCTCGAGATCCAGGCCCTTCAGCGCGAACTCGACGACGCGTTCGCGACCACGCGCCCGCGGCCTGCTTTCGAGGACGAGCTGTGGCTGCGGATGCAGTCGAGCCGGCCCGCGACAAGTCGGCTCCGCGACGCCATCGCAGGGTTCCTCCGGGGCATCCGGGAAGTGCCCGCCGTGCCCGCCGCCGCGGTGGCGGCTCTGCTCGTGGTCGTCATCGGCGCAGGGACTGTGGCTCTGAGCGGGCTCGGGCGCGGGGGGGGTGGCGCGAGCACTGCGACGCAATACAACGGCTCGGCGCCAAACCAGCTGACGGCCGGCACTTTCGGCCGGCTGCCGACGCCCGTCTTCAACTCCAGCTCGAAGAGCGCGACCGCGCCGAACGTGACTGCTGGTGGACAGGCGGACCTTGGCGCGGCGCAGCTGACCTGGACTGGCAAGCTGGATCTCACGATCTCCTCGGCGCCGGTGTTCAGGTACCGCGAACCGACAACCAAGGACGCGGATCAGTTCGCCTCGGCCCTGGGCGCCGTGCTCCGCGACCGCCCCTCCGGTTTCCTCGGCATGTACACAGCGACCGACTACACGCTCAGGGTCCGTCGCACGGTGCAGTCGCCTCCATCGAGTCCCGCGTACTTCATATTCGCGTCCGCGACCATGCCTCCCGTCGAAGCGGCGGGCGCCGGTCCGCAGGACCTGGCGGACATCTTCCTCGCCCAGCACAGCCTGTCGCCGCAGTGGAGGTACACGGTGTCGGTCGACAGCAGCAATGACCCGGTCAGGGTGCGTTACGAGCGGCAGTTCGACGCGCCTGGATACGGCACGGCTTACCTGGTCGACGCAAACGGCAACCGCTACGGCCTCGAGGTCGACCTGAGCGCGAATCGTCCGGTGGTGGTGTCGGGCCTGCTGCCCACGAACCTCGACCAGGCCGACTACAGGATCGTCACGTCGGAGGAAGCTATCCGCTCCGCCCTCGCGTCATCGGTCCCGGCGCCTGCGGCCCCCGGTGCTGCTGTCCCGGCGATCCAGCTGACCAAGGCCGAGCTCGTCTATGTGTTGGTGCCTGCGGGGGATCACAGCTTTTACGAGCCGGCATTCCTCTTCTCGGGCGAGTACCAGCTGAACGGCCAGACGCTCACCAAGCGCGTGCTGGTGCCGGCAGTCGACCCGTCGCAACGCAACCCGTAGTCCTGACGGTCGGGCACTCGACCCGATCGCTCGACCAGCTTGTCGAGCTGCTTCGCCACAATCAGGTCGGCCTGCTGGTCGATGTGCGGACAGTGCCGGCGTCGCGGCGGATGCCGCATTTCGCCAAAGCTGCGCTGGAGCGAGCTCTGCCAGAGCATGGAATCGCGTACCGCCACATGCCCGAGCTCGGTGGCCTGCGCAAACCGAAAATGGATTCGATCAACAACGGCTGGCGCAACGTTTCCTTTCGCGGCTATGCCGACTACATGCAGACTGCTGAATTCTGGGACGGCGTCGATCGACTCGAGGTATTGGCGGTCTCGGATCGAGTCGCGATCATGTGCGCTGAGGCGGTGCCCTGGAGATGCCACCGCTCGCTCATCGCTGACGCGCTCACGGTGCGCGGCGTCGAGGTGAGGCACATCACCGGGCCCGCTGACCCGGCCATCCACAAGGTCACGCCTTTCGCGCGGGTCGAAGGCGGCCGCATCACATATCCCGCGCCGGATACACTCCCGATCTGAGGGGATGGGCAAAAAGCAAGTCCGGCAGGTCCGGCAGCAGATGCGGAAGGTCCAGCCAAAGGCGGCCGCCTCCAACGCCCAGGGCGCGACTCGAAAGCAGCGCGAGCGCTTCGTCCAGGCGGGAGGCATGCTGCAGGGCTACTCGCCCGACTACGTGATTCGCATTGGCTACATCTCGATTGCCGTCGCCGTCGTGTGCGTGCTCATCATCGCGGCGTGCCTGGTCTTCCTTCCTGGCATCTATGGGTGGCCTGACGCCGTCGCGGCAGCGGTCGCTTGGGTCTTTCCAATCGCGCTGCTCGCGAGCTTCGTCGCGCCTGGCTTCCGGCTCGCGTTGAAAGACCGGAAAGCGGAGCCGCGGCTGGTTCAGGGCCAGCTGGTTGGCGCGAGCTCGGTGAGCACCTCGGTCGGCCTCGGCATGCTGATGGTCCAGACCCGCGGCGGCGTGGAGCAGTTCCTGGTCCCCCCGGCGCGCCTGAAGCAGGTGCCCGGCAACCAGGTAAACGTCGTCCTGACCGTCACCCCTCACCTTCACCACGTCAAGTCAGTGGGCGTGATGGGTCAGCGGATGGTGGGGCGGGTCGAGCCCCCGGTGCCGCCGGTGATGAGGCGGCTCCAGCTGGTGCCATTGATGACGCCGCTTGCGCTTGCCCTCGGCGCGGTGATCGGCGACGACGCCGTGGCGCTGAGCCCGCTGTCGCCATCCGCGATCCACGCAGTGGTTGCGATAATCGTGGGGGCGATTCTCGCCGGCGCGGTCTACGGAGTTTCGTTCCTGCTCCAGCGGCGCTGGATGGAGCAGGTGCAGGCGCTGGTTCCCAAGACCTAACGGGTCTGGTCCGGCCCCTTGGCGTCGACCTCTTCGGCCGGCGGATTGTTGAGCACAGCGAGGGATGGCGTCGGCGGAGTGGTCTTCTTCCGCTCTGTCGTCGGGATGAGCTTCTTGCGTTCGGGGTACGTGGCGATCAGGAGCAGGCTGAACCCAAGGCCGAAGATGACCGGGCCAAGGTGGAAGCTTGCCCGCCACAGGAAGTAGGAACCGGCCTCGAAGGCGAGCACGACAAACCCGTACAGGATGCCTGCCCGAACCCAGCCGACGTTGCCGGCGGGATTGACCGCCGCCGCCATGAGGCCGATACCTAGGACCGCCCCAGCGGCCGAAGTGTGGGTGCCGACCTCCTGGTCGAGTGGCATGAGCGAGGTCGGGACGAGAGCGGCGGCGGCGCCGCCGACCAGGCCCATGCCCATCAGCAGCATGCCGACCGTCAGCAGGATCCTTTTCATGCCCGCGACTCTATACGGCCGGAGGGGGCCAGGTCACGGTTAGACCGGCCCGGCCACGGTTAGACTCGAAAGATGAGCGACGTTCACATCACGCCTGAGGGCCTCGAAGCGGTCGAGCGCGAGCTGCACGAGCTGACCACCGTGCGCCGGCCCGAGATCGTCTCCAAGATCAAGGCCGCCCGCGAGCTGGGCGACCTTTCTGAGAACTTCGAGTACCACGCGGCCAAAAACGAGCAGGGCATGATGGAGGCTCGGGTCAAAGAGCTCGAGGCGATCGTCAAAAACCACGTGATCATCGAGAAGCATCGCGCCACGGGCGTGGTCGAGATGGGCAGCACCGTTCGTTTCGGCGAGAACGGCGGCGACGAGGAGACCTACCGCATCGTCGGTCCGGCGGAGGCGGATCCCAAAGCCGGCCGCGTTAGCTACGAGTCGGCCCTGGGCAAGGCGCTGATCGGGCACCGGGTCGGCGACGAGGTGGAGATCAGGACGCCGGGCGGCGCGTACACCGTGCGCATCACGGGCATTGAGTAAGTCGGTCGCACCGGCGACGCCGATCGCCGATGTGCGCCGGTGGATGGCGAGCCGCAAGCTCGACGCGGTTTACGTCACGCGCCCGGTTTCGATCGCTTATCTGACCGGCTTCCACGCCGAACCGTTTGAGCGCTTGATGGCGCTGGCCATCCGGCGCGAAGAGGCGATCCTCGTGGTGCCGGCGCTCGAGGGCGAGAGCGCGCGGAGCCACGCGACGAACGCTCAGGTGGTTTCCTGGCGCGATGGCGAAGACCCCTACGCGCTGGTCACCCGCGCGCTTGGCGAATCCACCGAGATCGGGGTGGAGAAAGACCACCTGACGCTCCACGCGGCAGAGGTGATCACCTCGCGAACGGGTGCGAGCGAGCTCGTCGACATCGGGCCTGAGATCCGGCGCCTGCGGCTGACGAAGCGGGACGAAGAGGTCGAAAGGCTCGTCCGCGCCGCTGCTATCACGGACGCCGCCGGGGAGGAAGTCATGCCGCGGCTTCGCGTGGGCCAGACGGAGATGGACATCGCCCTGATGGTCGGATCGGCGATCGGCGAGCTGGGCGGCAAGCTTTCGTTTGCGACGCTCGTCCAGTCGGGTCCGAACTCTGCCCTGTCTCATGCGGAACCGTCCAGCCGCAAGCTCGCGCCTGGCGATCTCGTGCTGCTCGATTTCGGTGCCGCCTTCGACGGATACAGGGCGGACACCACACGAATGGCAGTTCTTGGCGAGCCTGGCGCGCGGCATCGCGCAATCCACGAGTTGGTCCTCGCGGCGCACGACGCGGCAATCGAGGCTGTGCGCCCCGGGGTCACCACTGGCCAGGTCGACGCGGCGGCGCGTCGCGTCATCGAAGCCGCGGGCTACAGTGAGCAGTTCTTCCATCGCGTCGGGCACGGGCTAGGTCTTGAAGTGCACGAGGATCCGAGCCTCGACCCCGGTTCGCAAACCGTCCTCGAGGTGGGCATGGTGTTCACGATCGAACCTGGGATCTATATCCCAGGCTGGGGCGGCGTCAGGATCGAAGACGACGTTTTGGTCGAGGAAGGCGGATGCCGCGTGCTGACAAAGGCAGATCGTTCGCTACGCGTGATCCACTGATGCTTGCGCCAGGCATGCGGCGCACGGCGCAGCGGTCGATGGTCTACGACGCGATCGTTCGACTCGGTGGCCACTGCACCGCCGAAGAGATCACCGAGGAGCTGCACAAGACGAAGGCCGGATTTCCGCGCAGCACGGTGTATCGCGCCCTCGAGGCCCTGACTGCGTCGGGGTCGCTCTTTGCCGCGCATCTCGGCGACGGACCGACGCATTACGAACTCGCCTCCGGCGACCACCACCACGCGGTCTGCCAGGTCTGCGGTGGCGTGATGCATATTCAAGAAGAGCTCGTCAGCGACCTCGAGGCGCACCTCGAAGAAGGCCACGGCTTCAAGCCGGTGCGCACGGAGGTCCTCGTGGTCGGAGTCTGCGACGATTGCTCGCGAAATCCGACGCGTCCGGCGTCCCGCCGCAGGATGATCGATCCTCACCACAGACACTAAGGAGAGCGTTCGATGGAATCCAAGATCGTGGGCACTGTGATGCCCGTGCTCGAGCTGAACATGCAGCCCAACGACAAGATCTTCGCCGAATCGGGCGAGCTGTCCTGGATGTCAATGGCGATCCAGATGAAGACCGGCGCGTCGGTGGGCGGCCAGCAGGGCGGGTTTATGGGCGCCCTCGGGCGCGCGTTCGCCGGCGGCACGTTTTTCATGACGGAGTACACAGCCGTCGGAGGTCCGGGACTCCTTGCCTTCGCGGCGAAGCTCCCGGGTCAGATCCTCCCCATGGAGATCACGCCCGGAACGGGTTACATGGTTCACCGGCACGGCTTCCTGTGCGCGACCCTTGGCGTCCAGTTCTCGATTGGTTTCCAGCAGCGCCTGGGCGCCGGCGTTTTCGGAGGGACCGGCTTTCGTCTGCAGAAGCTGACCGGGCAAGGCCAGGCGTGGGTGGCCTTGAACGGCGAGGTCGTCGTCTACGACCTACAGCCGGGCAACACGCTTCGTGTCCACCCGAGCCAGGTGGGGATGTTCCAGGAGACGGTGCAGTTCAACGTCGTGACGGTCCCCGGGATTCAGAACATGTTCTTCGGCGGCTCGGGACTGTTCCTCGCGGCTCTTACCGGCCCCGGCCGAGTCTGGCTGCAGTCGATGAGCATGCAGCACCTGGCGCACGCAATCCAGGAATACCTGCCCAAGGCTTCCGGCTAGTTCAAGGAGGATACGAAGTGGCGAGATTCTTGTTCCAGGGGACCTACTCCACGGACGGGATCAAGGGTGTGCTGAAGGATGGAGGCACCGGCCGCCGCACCGCAGTCGAGGTAGCTGTGAAGTCTCTTGGCGGAACGCTCGAGGCCTTCTACTACGGTTTCGGCGAGACGGATGTGTACGTCATCGTCGATGGCATCGACAATGCAGCCGCGGCGGCATTCTCGATGGGCGTCGGTTCGACAGGGTCGCTGAGCAGCATCAAGACCACTGTCCTGATGACTCCCGAGGACGTCGACGAGGCTGCGAAGAAGACGATGTCGTACCGCGCCCCTGGCCGGTAGCAAACTTCGATGGCGGATCGCTGGCTGACGTTCGACTGCTTCGGCACGCTGATCGACTGGCGACACGGCATTCGGACAACGGGAGAGCTGCTCTTTCCCGGGCGCGGGCAGGACTTCCTCGACACCTACATCGCTCTCGAGGCTGAGGTCGAGAGCGAAGCTTCGTTCAAGCGCTACCGTGCCGTGCTAACCGAGACGACGCGCCGCGCAGCCAAGCGCCTGGAGGTGGAGCTCAAGCCGGACGACGCGACGGCACTCGTCTCGACGATTCCCTACTGGCCTCCCTTCGCCGACGTCGGCCCTGCCCTCGGGGAGCTGCGCAAGCAGGGGTGGAAGTTTGCCCTGCTGACCAACTGCGACCGCGACATCATCGCCCTTACGCAGCGCCGCCTTCCGGCTAACTTCGACGCCGTCGTCACAGCCGAAGACGTCTCGGCGTACAAGCCAAGCCCGGCGCACTTCCGCCTCTTCCAGTCCACGTTCGCCTCATCAGCGGACTCGTGGATCCACGTCGCGCAGAGCTACTTCCACGACATCAAGCCGACGCACGAGCTCGGCATCACGCGCATCTGGGTCAACCGGCAAGGCGAACGCGACGATCCATCCCTGGCCGATGCGGTGATTCGTGGGCTGGCAGAGCTGCCCGGCGCAATTTCCGAGGTTGCCCTCACCTAGGGAGCCGCGTTTACAGCGGCGTTAGTGATGATGAGGTGGGCTACGTCGCCGGCGTCGTTCTAACCCTCCCGGCGCTTCTTGTGTGGCGCATGCCGCGGCGGTGGTGGGAGGCGCTTGATCGCCCCTATGGAGACAGGGTCAAGGCGATGCTTCAATCGGTCCCCCGGTTTCACCCTCGGCGCATGGCTGCTGTTCGGCGTGTTCTTTCCTATAGACGAAGGGTTGGGCGGCAATCGCGCTGGCCACACCACTGCCGCAGAGGTCGTCGCGATGATTGCTTGCGGGCTGCCCTGGGCGACGACACTAATAGGTGGATGGCCTCTGTGGCTGGTCCCACCTGGTGCGCGGAATGTCGACGATGCTCGGTTCTTCACGTCCCACTGGGGAGGCATTTTCGGATTTGGCATGGCCGCGGCGGCCGTGTTCTTTGCGCTCCACTCGTGGTGGCCGGCCGTCGGCGTGTGCCTAGTCGCCGGGGCGGCTTTCGTCTTGATTCAGCTCACGTTGCTGAGGCGTCGAAGTCCGACAGCTCGATGACCGCGCGGTAGACGCGGCGCGCAGGTCCCGATTGGACCAGGTTTCCGTTTGGCTCGCGCCTTACGGACAGGTCGCCTCCGGGCATCTCGACGGTGACGTTCGCATCGACCAGGTTTCGTCGCATGCACGCCGCCGCGACCGCGCTGGCGCTTGTCCCGGACGCGAGCGTGTACCCGGCTCCGCGTTCCCAGATCTCTGCGCGTACGCGCGCGCGATCAATTACTTCGCACAGCTGCACGTTTGTGCGTTCCGGAAACGCGGGGTGGCGCTCGAGATGGGGACCCAGTTCGAGGCAGCGTTTCTTCGTCACCGGCTGCCCGAAGACGACGCAGTGCGGGTTGCCGACCGAGACGAGCACCGCTTTGACGCGTCCCGCGGGCGTTTCGAGCTCGACCTGCTCTGGTTCGCCGTCGAAGTTGGCGGGCAGGTCTGCGGCGCGAAACGATGGCCGTCCGATGTCCAGCTCGGTGACGATCGCGGCGCCGTTCCGCGAGAGGACCTGCACGGCGTTTGACCTGTCGGCCGTGCGGAGCTCGAACCGGTCGGGCGCCCCATGCTCGAGCACGGCATGGGCGGCGGTGATGCGCAGCCCGTTGCCGCTCTTCTGGGCCTCGGACCGGTCGGGGTTGAAGATACGCACGCTCATCGCCGCCGGGTCGAAGGCGAGCAGCCCGTCGGAGCCCAGGCCCCGGTTGCGGTCGCAGAGCTCAGGCAGCAGGGCGACCAGGTCGTCAAGAGGTCCCGGCAGGTCCAGGACCATGTAGTCGTTGCCCAGCGCCTCGTACTTGATCAGGTGTACTTGCGACACTGTCGCAAATTGTCGGGAATCTCGCATCTGCAGCGAGGGTTACCTACAATTGATCGTCTATGGCGGACCTGACCTGGCCTGCTCAGCGGTTGACCCACATCCCGGCCTGCTTCTGTAGCTAGCCCCGGCCGTCTGCTCACGCCCCGGAGGGCGTGCCCATTCGACCGTTTCTTCTCCTCGAACCGTTCGTTCGTCATTTCGCATTTTCTGGAGGAATTTGAATTGAGCTCTCAGACACAAACCAAGGCTCTGGTCACCACCGAGTGGATCGCAGAGCACAGCAAGGACTCAGGCCTGCGCCTGGTCGAGGTCGACGTCGACCCGAGCGTCTACGAGAAGGGCCACATCGAGGGCGCGGTCGGCTGGAACTGGAAGCGTGACCTGCAGGATCAGGTTGCTCGCGACATCGCGCCGAAGGATGCACTTGCCGAGCTCCTCGGGAGCAGCGGAATCACGCCCGACACGGCAGTCGTCCTCTACGGCGACAACAACAACTGGTTTGCCGCCTACGCGTACTGGGCCTTGAAGTACTACGGCCACGACAAGGTCCAGCTGGTCGATGGCGGCCGCGTCAAATGGGAGAAGGAAAGCCGGCCGTACAGCACGGAGGTGCCGAGCTACCCGGCGACGAGCTATCACTTCAAGTCCTCCCCCAACGAACAGATCCGCGCCTACCGCGACCACGTGCTCGACCGGCTCGGCAAGGTGGCGCTGGTCGACGTTCGTTCTCCGAAGGAGTACTCAGGTGAGCTGCTCGCGCCGGAGAACCTGCCTCAGGAAGGCGCCCAGCGTGGAGGCCACATCCCGACCGCGGCGAGCATCCCGTGGGCCACAGCGGTCAACGCAGAGGACGGGACCTTCAAGAGCCAGGACGAGCTGAAGGAGATCTACGGCGGCAAAGGCGTGGTGCCGACCAAAGAGGTCATCGCCTACTGCCGCATCGGCGAGCGCTCCGCGCACACCTGGTTTGTGCTGCACGAGCTGCTCAGCTACCCCGACGTCAAGAACTACGACGGCTCGTGGACCGAGTGGGGCAGCTCCATTCGCGTCCCCATCGAGAAATGAGCACAGGCGCACAGCTCGTCGACCATTCGGCGCTGAAGGTCAACCAGACCGGGATCATTGCGACAGTGCTTGTCGCGTTCATCGGCAGCGCCGTCTTCCGGCCGCTGCTCGTGTTGATCCCCTTGCTCGCGATCGCGCTGCTGTTGGGCACCTTCGCGCCGCAGCTCGCGCTGTTCAAGCAGCTCTATTTCAAGGTCCTCAAGCCCCGCGGCGTCGTCAAGCCGCGACCGGTGCAGGACCGACCCGAGCCGCACAACTTCGCCCAAGGCCTGGGCGGAGTCTTCCTGGCGGTGGCGTCGATCTTCCTGATCCCGCTGCCGGTCGTGGGCCTCGCGCTCTCGCTGCTGGTCGCGGTGCTGGCTTTCGTCAACCTCGCATTCGGCTACTGCGTGGGCTGCCAGATCTTCTTCCAGCTCGAGCGAAGAGGACTGATAAGAGCGTGAGTGCGCAACTCTGGGCACTGGCGGTGGTGGGCGCGATAGTGCTCGCCGCCGCCGGCCTGGAGACATTTCGCGCGCGACTTGCACGCAGGCTTGTTATGGAGTCCACCGGCCCCTCCGACCGTTCCGGCCACCTCCCCATGAATGGGGAGGAGCCTTACATTCTTTACTTCACCGGCGATAGCTGCACTGTCTGTCGGACGCACCAGGAACCTGCTCTGGCCAGGCTCGGTGACGTGCGGATCGACAAGGTGGACGCCGTGAACGAGCGCGTGCTCGCCGACCAGTTTCACGTCTACACCCTTCCCACAACAGTGGTCATGGGCGCCGACGGCAATGCGCTTCACATCAACTACGGCTACGCGCCCGCGCCTAAGCTCGAGCGCCAGCTGGCCGATGCACGAGGCGCCGGCCTGAGGTCAGCCGCCACCGCCTGACCGCTCCGCTGCCGCCTTGTGAAAGGCAGCGCGCTCTGTCCGATATTCTGGCCGGGTGACTCGCCGGTTGGCCCTGCTGTGTCTGGTCTTGCTCAGTGCCATTGCGTGTGGGCAGACCGAGACGAGCCAAAGCCACCAGATCGTGCTCGGCGCGATCTATCCGCTGAGCGGCCCGCAGGCTGAAGGCGGCAAGCAGGAGCTTGCCGGCGTACAGGCGGCGCTGCGCGTTTCCGGGGCCAACGTGCGCCTGCAGGTGATCGACGCGACAACTCCTCAAGCGGCCTCTGCCGCAGTCGATATGCTCGTCCGCGACTACCACGTGCCGGCGATCCTGGGCACGTACGGCAGCACGCTCTCGGCGGCCGCGTCGTCCCGCGCCGAGGAGCTGAAGACGGTGTACTGGGAGACCGGCGCAGTCGCCGATCCGATCACCGCGCACAGCCATTACGTCTTCCGCACGGTCGCCACCGGCAGTGCGCTGGGGCGAATCGCGGTGACCTTCACACACGACGTCCTGCTGCCGGCGTCCGCGGTCACCGCGCCCCGGGCCGTGGTTGTCCGCGTCAACGACATATATGGCCGCTCGGTCGGTGGCGGGGAGGAGCAGCTCGCCAAGGCGGACGGCATCAACGTGGTCGACGTCATCGAGTACAACCCGAGCGCGTACGACGTCGACGTCATCGCGGCCAGGCTCGCTCAAGACCGCGCCGATTACCTGTGGGATGTCAGCTACATCGACGATGGCATCGCGATCTGGAACGCAGTCCTTGCTCGCCACATCCAGCTGAAAGGCGCGATCGGCACCAGCTCCGCGTTCTGCATGCAGCAGTTCAGCGAGCGGGTCGGGGCGGGATCGGTCGGCGTCTATGCCGCGGACAAGCCCGACGCCAACATCAGCCTCGCCGCGCTGTCGCCGTCGGGCCAGGCGCTGCTGGCGCGAGCGAAGGCCGCTTACCAGGGTCCGATGGACATCCCGGCGGTGGCGGGGTTCGTCGGCGGCTGGACCCTTTTCCACTACGTACTGCCGAACGTCGGAAGCTCCGTCTCGGCGGACTCGATCCGCGCCGCCGCGGTCCAGGTCGACGTGCCAGTCGGCGACAGCATCAACGGCGGTGGTGTGAAGTTCGCCGGGCCGGGATCGCTCGACGAGGGTCAGAACACGCGAGCGGCGGCGGTCGTCGGACAGTGGCAGGCGGTCGGAGTGATGCGGATTGTCTATCCGCAGGCGTACGCAAACTAGTCCGGGCCTCCGGCGCCGCCCCATCCCCGGCGCAAGCGGCGGTACTTCCCCACTGCGTGGGGAAGAGCCACCTCCCCATGAATGGGGAGGACAGCTAGTCGAGGGAGCGCTGAACCAGAGTGATGTCCATCCAGCGGTCGAACTTGTGGGCGGCGTTCTTGATCGTCCCCACCTCGGCAAAACCGTACTTGGTGTACAGCGCGAGGCCCGCTCGGTTGTCGGTCGCGATGCTGGCCACGATCGTGA
>Ga0209805_1000290_pt1 | contig 30922 bp, 30 predicted proteins | sample GraSoiAngelo_148_FD_185905 | JGI IMG/M metagenome (GOLD analysis project Ga0209805, IMG submission 185905) | Grasslands soil microbial communities from the Angelo Coastal Reserve, California, USA - 14_1009_09_20cm (SPAdes) (version 2) | ecosystem: Environmental > Terrestrial > Soil > Grasslands ...
ATGCCCCGCTGCAGGTCGGCCAGGATCCGCTCCGCCAGCATCTCGACGGATGCGACGCGCACCCAGTGACCCTCTTCGTAGTGGGCATCGCGGTGGTAGCCCGTAGCTGCCACGATGTGCACGCCCGCCGATTCCGACACAGCCCGCAGCTTTGCGGGACGCCGGCCGAGACCGATCGGCGTCAGCTCGACCACGGCCTGCAGGCCGCCGCTCGCCGCGCCCCTCACCTCCTCGACCGCCTTGTCGACGTCGTCGAAATCCTGGCCTGGAAGGGCGGGGCTGCGGAGGAAGAGGTGATCGTGCGCGTCCGTGACACCGAGCTGTTCCTGCGGGATGGGGCCGAGCACCGTGACAACCTCACCCATGAACGACACGGCCCCCAACCATGGTCAGCCTGACGTGGAGGTCCGGGGTCAACACGACGAGGTCCGCCGGCCCGCGCGTGCGGAGGCCGTATTCGGACACCGACGCCATGCGCACCGCATCGCGCAGTCCGACGCCTGGCAGCCCTGCGACCAGACGGACCATCTGGTCCATGGTCGCGACGCCGCCGGCGAGGGTGCCGTCGGCCAGCCGCGCGGCCGTGCCATCGCTTGTCGTTTCGCGGCCGGCGATCAAGTACTGTCCGGGCGGGGATCCGGCGGCGGCCGTCTGGTCGGTGGTCAGCTTGATGCGATCCGCGCCCGCCACCCGAATCGCAAACGAAAGCATCACCGGGTCGACGTGAACGCCGTCGGCGATGAGGCCGATGGTGATCCGCTCGTCCGCCAGCAGAGCTCCAGGCAATCCTGGCTCGCGGTGATGGAGCGGCGACATGGCGTTGAAGAGATGGGTGCCGAACCGGATGCCTGCGTCGAAGCCGGCGGTCGCCTCGGCCATCGTCGCACCGGAGTGCCCCGCCGACACGTTGACGTGTGCGGAGGTCAGCTCCCGGATCGCGTCGAGGGCTCCGGGCAGCTCGGGCGCAAGCGTGACCATGGACGGCTCGACATCGGCGAGCTCGTGGACGAGCTCCCGCGCCGGCAGAGCGAGGTTTGCGACGTCATGGGCGCCGCGGTAATTCGGATTGATGAACGGTCCCTCGATGTGCGCGCCAAGCACGGCCGCGCCGGCGCCACTGGCCGAGTAGACCTCTTCCACGAATCGCACCGCCTCGGGGATTGGTCGCGAGATAAGCGTCGGCATGAAGCCGACGACTCCGTACTTCGGAAGCAGCCGCGAGATCTCGGTGATTGCGGCCGCGCCCGATGCGGCGTCGTGGCCGGAAAGGCCATTCACCTGCATGTCGACGAATCCCGGCGCGATGATGTCGCCCGCCTCGATGAGTGGAGTCGCGTTCTCGGGCTCGAACACGCCCTCGGCCACGAATTCGATGAACTTGCCGTCGACCAGCAGCGTGGCCATCGGCAGGTCGCGGTCCGGAGTCAGCACTCGCCCGCGAAGCAAGAACCGGCTCATCAGCGGCACTATAAGCGCCGTGTCTCGTCACCTCGGCCTTGACGTAGGCGGGACGAATCTGAAGTGGGCCGTCGTTGAACGCAACGTCGAACCACGGCTTCTGAAGACAGGAATCCTGCCGACCGACACGCGCGACGGCGAACAGAGCGTGGTTCGCCAGCTGCTCGGCGTGGCAAAGACGATCGTCGCCGACGTGGAAGGCATCGAGTCGGTCGGGGTCGGCATGCCAGGCGTCCTCGACCCCGAGGCGGGAATGACAAGGTTCATCCCCAACATTCCCGGCCACTGGGACGGCGTGCAGGTGACTGCGCCAATGACGGACGCGGTCCGTTCACCGGTCCGGTTGATCAATGACGCGCGCGCTTTCGCCCTGGCGGAGCACGGTCTCGGCGCGGGCCGCGGCGCACGGGCGATGTTGGGCATCACGCTCGGCACAGGCGTGGGTGGAGGGCTGATCCTCGATGGGCATCTCTACCTTGGTCACGAGGGCACCGCCGGGGAGTTCGGCCATCAGACGATCCTTCCCGACGGGCCGCTGTGCAACTGCGGCAATCACGGCTGCCTCGAGGCGCTGGCCCGGGCCGACGCCATCGCCGCGGCTTGCGGGCAGCCCAGCGTCGAGGAGTCGGTGGCCGCGGCTCGAGCCGGGGACTCGCGCGCGCAGCAAGGCCTTGACGAGGCGGGCCGTTACCTGGGAATCGGCGCGAGCAATGTCGTCGTCCTGGTCGCCCTCGACCGGATCGTGATCGGCGGCGGAATCGCTGCCGCCGGCGACATGCTGCTCGAGCCAATTCGGGAGGAGCTCCGGCGCCGCGTTCATGTCACTGACGTGCGGCGGATCACCGTTGTCGGTGGCGCGCTTGGGATCTGGGCCGGTGCGATCGGAGCTGCATTGCACGGCTCCGGGTAAGGCACTCGAGCCCCTCCGGCGCCTTCGGCGCCACCTCCCCATGAATGGGGAGGACACGTTGCAAAGCACAACGAGCCCCTCCGGCGCCTTCGGCGCCACCTCCCCATGAATGGGAGGACACGTTGCAAAGCACAACGTGCCCCCTCCGGCGCCTTCGGCGCCACCTCCCCATGAATGGGAGGACACGTTGCAAAGCACAACGAGCCCCTCCGGCGCCTTCGGCGCCACCTCCCCATGAATGGGGAGGACACGTGCCCCACCACCCCATAAATGGCGAAGGGCCTTTTTTCCTACTTGCAATTTGTCTAGATAGCTATACATTTACCGGATGGTTCTGGCGGATCCATCCCGCGAGGACACGTACAGGCCGCGGTATCGGGAGATCGAGCATTCGATCCGGCAGCGTCTCGCCCGGCTGAAGCCGGGCGCCGAGCTTCCATCCGACGCCCAGCTTTGCGATGAGTTCGGCGTGAGCCGGATGACTGCACGCCACGCGATGAACAGCCTGGCGCAGGAGGGCCTGGTGTTTCGGGTTCGTGGCCGCGGAACTTTCGTCGGCGAGCCGCCCACCCACCGCCGGGCCAACAGCCTGCTCAGCTTCTCGAACGAGATGCGCCGCCAGGGCAGGGTGCCGAGCTCCCGCGTCCTCGGGCGGGCGGTGCGCGCGCCCACTCGCGAAGAGGCCCTACGGCTGCAGCTCAAAGACACGGAAAAGGTGGTGTGGCTCAGAAGGATCCGCCTCGCGGACGGGCATCCGATCGCCGTGGAGTCGACACGCCTCCACCGGCGCACGGCGACCGCGGTCCTGGCAGCCGACCTGCAGAAGGAATCGCTCCATGCCGTGCTGGTCCGCGCCGGATGCCTTCCGACAAAAGGCCGTGCCACCATCTCGGCCGAACCGGCCGCGGCGGATGACGCGCGCTGGTTGGAGATGCGCAAGGGCGACCCCCTGCTCGTCGAGCGGCGAATCATCCTCGACCAGCAAGGACGACCCCTCGAGTTCACCGAATCACGCTACCCGGCCGACCGCTACGCCCTGGACGTCGACTTCGTCGTCGAGGACCAGGGACGAAAGCCTTAGGAGGAGTTGATGACATCGTTTTTCGACCGGCTCAGCTACACCGACGTCGCCAAGGCGATCGACCACTCGCTCTTGAGGCCCGAGCTCGATGACGCATTCGTCGAGGCCGGCTGCAAGCTGGCCGTCAGCTACGACGTGGCCTCGGTCTGCGCGCGGCCGCGGGACGTCGAGCGGGCCCGTGACCTGCTGTCGGGCAGCAATGTTGCGGTCGGGACCGTGATCGGATTTCCGCATGGCACTTCGCGGACCGAGACCAAGGTATTTGAGTCGCGCCTGGCGCTTCAGAATGGCGCCCGTGAGCTGGACATGGTGATCGACATCGGCGCGCTCATCTCCGGCAACGACCGTTACGTCGAAGAGCAGATCGCGGAGGTGGTGGAGGTTGCGCACGCAGAGGGCGCCCTGGTCAAGGTCATCCTCGAGAACGCCTATCTGACGGACGAGCAGAAGGTGCGCGGCTGTCACCTGGTCGAGGCGGCGGGCGCCGACTTCGTCAAGACATCGACCGGTTTCGCGCCCACAGGCGCAACGATCGAAGACCTCAAGCTGATGCGCCGGTCGGTCTCGCCGCGGATCGGCGTCAAGGCGGCGCACGGGATCCGCACGCTCGACGCGCTGGTCGAGGTGCTCGAGATCGGCGTCACACGCGTCGGGGCAACCCAGACGGCGGCGATGCTCGACGAGTTCAAGGCTCGCAAGGCGGCCACCGCGGCCGGGGCGCGCTCGTGAATCGAGTCGTCCGCGTCGGCATGCTGGGTTCCGGCTTTGTCGCGGATTTTTACATGGACGGTTTGCGCGACGTGCCCGGCACTGAGGTCGTGGCCAACTACTCACGCTCAGAGGAGCGGGCAAAGGAATTCGGCCGGCGTTATGGCGTGCCGCGGCAGTACACGACCATGGAGGATCTTTGCGACGACCGCGAGGTCGAGCTGGTCGTGATCGGTCTGCCGAACCACCTCCACCTCCCCGCCGTCCGTGTTGCCGCGGCTGCGCGCAAGGCGATCGTGTGCACGAAACCGCTCGCGCGCAACGGACATGAGGCGGCCGAGATGGTCACCCTGGTGCGCGAAGCGGGCGTGATGCATGGCTACGCGGAAACCGAGGTGTTTTCGCCCGACGTGATGCGCGCGCGACAGATGATCGAGAGCGGGGCGATCGGCGAGCTGCTCACGGTCCGCGCGCGCGAGGCACATTCCGGTCCCCACGCGCAGCATTTCTGGGACGCCGAGACCGCCGGCGGCGGCGCCCTGCTCGACATGGGCTGCCACACGATCGAGGCGGCGCGCTATTTCTTCGGCAAGGAAAACCGGATCAAGGACGTGTTCGCGTGGGGGGCCACCATGGTGCACCACGACCGGACCACCGGCGAGGACAACGCCGTCCTCCTGCTCCGCCTTGAAGATGGCCGGACTTCCCTGACGGAAGCGTCGTGGACGGCCAAGGGAGGCATGGAGCTGCGCAACGAGGTGTACGGCACGATGGGCCGCATCGTCACCGACACGAGCTCGACCCGCATCCGGGCGTTCATCCAGCAGCCGGCCGGTTACCTGATGGAGAAGGCCGATGCTGACGTCGGCTGGGTCTTTCCGATTCCGGATGAAGCGCGCGTCTACGGCTATCACGAGGAGATGCGCCACTTCGTCGACTGCTTTGTGAAGGGGGAGCAGCCGCGCGAGGACTTCGTCGACGGCTACATCGTGAATTCGGTCCTCGACGCTGCGTACAGGTCGATGAAGAGCGGTCACTGGGAATCGGTGCACATCGACTCCAGGGTCACCGGCTGACGATGTCCGGAGGCATGGATTGGATCGAGGCGGGAATCGCGCTCCTGGAAAAGATCCGCGACTCGCAATCGACCGCGATCAAGCGGGCGAGCGAGATCTGTGCTGAGGCAATCGGCGCCGGGGGTTTCGTGCACCTTTTCGGGACAGGCCACTCTCGCATCCCGGTGGAGGAGATGTTTCCGCGCTATGGCTCGTACCCGGGCTTCCACCCAATCGTCGAGCTCTCAATGACCTTTCACACACAGGTGGTCGGAGCCAACGGCCAGCGCCAGGCGATGTTCATCGAGCGCGTGCCTGGTCTGGCCGACGTGATCCTGTCCAACTTCCACTTCGAGCCGAAGGACGCGGTGATGGTGTTCTCGGCCAGTGGCCTTGGCGCAGTGGTTGTTGAGTTCGCGCGCGGCGCGCGCCAGAGGGGACTGCCCGTGATCGCGGTGACGTCGATCGCGCAGTCGAAGGCGGGCGAGCTGGAGGAGGAGGTCGGCAGCCGATTGATGGACGAGGCGGACGTCGTGATCGACCTCTGCACCCCCGCCGGCGATGCGCTTTGCCGGCTCGAAGGTCTGGCCGAGACGCCGATCGGACCCGGGTCGACGCTCGCCGCGATCGCGGTGGCGGACGCGGTCAAGGTGCAAACCGCGGAGCTCCTTCTCGCCGGTGGAAAGCTCCCGCCAGTGATCACAAGCGTCGCCGAAGTTGGACGAAAGCGTTCCGATGAGCTCTTCGAGGCCGCTTACCGTGAGCACGCGCGGCGCGCGGCGCACAGCCTCGCTACTTGACAGGAGGTGGAGACTGGAGCATCTGGAGGCATAGGAAGTCGTTGGTGGCCCCAGTGGGCCGATTGCACACCAGGAGGTGATCGTCTGTGACGCATCGTGAATGGCCACTGAGCGCAGGGCGGTGGGTGGCGGCCTTGATGGTCGGCGCCTTCGCCCTGATTGCGTGTGGCGGCTCAACCGGCGGTGGTGGCACCACCACCACCAAATACATCGTCGGCGTCTCCAACACGCTGCAGGGCAATGGTTGGCGTGAGGAGATGATCTGCTCGATCAAAGCCCAGGCCAAGGCATCGGGAGTCGTTTCCAAGGTGGTCATCGCCAACCGCAACACGGACGCGGCAGGGCAGATCGCCGACATACGGAACCTGATCTCTTCGGGCGCCAACGTGATCGTGATCAACCCCTCAGACCGCGACGCGCTCAACTCGGTCATCAAGCAGGCGACCGACAAGGGCATCGTCGTCGTGGCCGTCGACCAGGCAGTGTCTGAGCCTTCCGCCTACGTCGTCAGCAACGACCAGGTCGCCTACGGCAACCTTGGCGCCACATGGCTGGCCAAGCAGCTCAACGGCAAGGGCAACATCATCGAGATGCGCGGTATCAACGGCGTGCCCGCCGACACCGACCGTCACCAGGGCCTCACGGCCGCGCTGGCCGCCTATCCCAACATCAAGGTGGTCAAGCAGACGTTCACCAACTGGTCGCTCGACCCCGCCGCGCAGCAGATGAAGGACATCTTCAGCTCGGGCATCCAGTACGACGGAATCTGGACTTCGGGCATCGACTCGACGGTCGTCGACCAGTTCCAGTCCTCGAACAAGACATTCGTACCGATCGTGGGCGCTGACAACAACAAGTTCGTCCAGGAGCTCGCAACCCTGAACACCAAGGGCCTGAAAGGCGCCGCGGTGACCAACCCGCCGCCGATCGGCGGAGCGGGTCTCGCGGTTGGCCTGGCTGTGCTGCAGAAGACGCACAGCTACGACCACGTGATTCACCTCACGCCGCAGGTGTGGGACAACACCACCTCTGACGGCGTGGCGAAGCTTGCGTCTACTTACGACTCGAGCCTCGACCCGTACTACAGCGTCGCGTTTGACGTCAAGCCGTACACGACTTACTCGAAGCAGGACCTGATCTCCTGCGCGGGTCCCAGCTAATCTGCATCGACACGGGGCGTGGGCATCAGGCCCACGCCCCACACTCAAATGGCAGCGGTTCCTAACGAGATTCCTGATGCCAACGCGCGCGCACTGCTCGTAGCGAGCGGGCTCGCCAAGCATTTCGGACCTGTCGTCGCCCTCCGTTCAGCCGACCTGCGTGTCCGACCTGGCGAGATTCACGCCTTGATGGGCGCCAATGGAGCGGGCAAGAGCACGCTCGTCAAGATCCTTACCGGTGCGTTGACCGCAGACGCCGGAACCATCACCTTCGGCGGCCGGACGCGGACGTTCCGGTCGACGTCCGAAGCGCGCAAGGCCGGACTCATCTGCGTCTACCAGGATCCCTCGCTGCTGCCCGACCTGACGGTGCTGCAGAACCTCAAGCTGACCGCGACGCCGATCTCGAACTTCAGGCGGTACCTCGTCGAGCTCGGCATGGCACGGTTCGACCTGCAGTCGATGCCTCGCGAGCTGGCCCGGCCGACGCTGAGCTTGCTCGACCTCGCCCGCGCGCTCGCCATCGAACCGCAGCTGCTCCTGCTCGACGAGATCACCGCATCGCTCCCCGCCGACCTGACCGTCCGCGTCTTCAACGTCGCGCGCCAGCTTCGCGCCGAGGGACGCTCCGTGATCTTCATCTCGCACCGCCTGGCGGAAGTGTCCGCGCTGTGCGACCGGGCGACAGTGCTTCGCGACGGCAAGACGGTCGGCGTGGTCGAGCCCGCGCAGGGCGGCGAGGAACGCATCGTCAAGCTGATGCTCGGCCCAGTCGCCGATGAGGTCGCGGCCGAGGCCGCTTCGCCGAGCGCGCCGGCGACCGGAGCCGTCGCGGTCGAGGTGCGCGACCTCAAGGCCGGGACGCTGGACGGAGTCACCTTCACGCTTCGCTTCGGCGAGGTGCTGGGCGTCGCCGCCCTCGAAGGGCAGGGCCAGGAAGAGCTGTTCAACTGCCTGGCCGGCGTGCGCAGGCCCGAGTCCGGCCAGATCGTCGTTGGCGGCAACCCGCGCAGCTTTCATCATCCGGCCGACGCGATCCGCGCCGGGATGGTGCTCATCCCGGCCGATCGTGTGCAAGCGCTGCTCCGCCAGAGGTCAGTTCGCGAGAACGTCGCGCTGCCTCTCGTCAACCGGATCTCGAGGTGGGGTCCCATCAATCCGCGGCGGGAGAAGCGGCGCGTCGAGACGGCGGTCAAGCGACTGCAGATCGACACGCGCGTGACATCCGAGGTCCGACGTCTCTCAGGCGGCAACCAGCAGAAGGTCGGCATCGCGCGCTGGCTCGCCGGCGGATTCAAGACACTGCTGTGCTTCGATCCGACGCGCGGCATCGACATCGGGACCAAGCGCCAGATCTACGGGCTGGTCAAGGAGCTCGCGGCCAACGGCTCGGCGGTGCTGCTGTTCACGTCGGAGCTCCCTGAGATACAGCTTGCGTGCAATCGCGTGATCGTGCTCTTCGGCGGCAAGCTGGTCGACGAGATGCCCGCGTCCGAGGCGGACGAGAAGGCCTTGCTGCGCGCCGCGCACGGATTGCCTAGCGAAGCCGAGGAATCACAGTCACAGGAGGGAGCGTAGGTGGCGGCCACGGCCGCAGAGGCTTTGCGGCCCACCGGCATTCAGTTCGGCCGCGGGATCCGGCGCTTCGGCTGGACGATAGCTGTCTACGTGCTGTTCGGGGTCTTGATGGTGGTCACGGTCATCATCAAGCCCGACTACGGGTCCTTCGAGTGGAACACCCTCACACTGGCCGCGCTTCCGCTGGCGTTCGCAGCGGCGGCACAGACGATGGTCGTCCTGAGCGGAGGCATCGACCTCTCGGTCGGCCCGCTCATGGCGCTGGCCAACGTGCTGGCGCTGCGCGCCATGGTCGGCCACGACCTGAGGTACTCGCTGGGCGTCGCCTTGATCGTCCTGTTCGAGGTCACGCTCGCCGGCGCGCTCAACGGCGTGATCATCGTGGTGACCCGCGTACCCGACATCGTGATCACGCTGGCCACGTCTTTTATCTGGGCCGGGTTGGCATTGCTGGTGCTGGCCAAACCCACGCCGGGGATCCCGCTCGACTTCCAGAACCTGGCCCAGGGATCGACGCTTTCGCCCTGGCTGCCTGATGCACTGCTTTTGCTCGTGGTCTTCCCACTGGTCTGGATTCCGCTGCGTCGCAGCCGCGCCGGACTCGCCATCTATGCGGTCGGGAGCGATCGCAATGCCGCGTTCCGGTCCGGGGTGAATCTCGGCTTGACCCGGGTGGTCGCGTATGCGGTGGGCGGCTTCTTCGCCGCGTGCGGCGGGCTTGCCCTGTCCATGACCACCGGCGTCGGCTCTCCGCTCGCGGGGACCTACTACACGCTGAGCGGAGTCTCCGCCATCGTGCTCGGTGGGGTCAGCCTCGCCGGCGGACGCGGGGGAATGCTGGGTCCCATCGCCGCGGCATACATCCTGTCGCTCATTCCAGCAATCCTCATCTACCTGGGAATCGACCCCAACTACGGCCAGATGATCCAGGGCGTCCTGATCGTGATCGTGGTGATGGTCGGCGGGATTGGCACGATGTTGAGGCGTCCATGAGCACCCGGGCCGTGGCGACGGTCCGTCTCGTGCAGCAGCACTCGATCGTGGTCTTGATCGCGCTGCTCGTTGCGCTCGCGGGGCTCATCGAGGCGATCCGCCCCGGCGCCGTCAACGCCAACTGGGTGTCGAACATCCTGGAGTTCGCAGCCCCCTTGGGCATCCTCGCCGCAGGCCAAACCCTTGTTGTGATCATGGGCGGGATCGACCTTTCGGTCGCGAACGTGGCCACCGCCGCCGCCTACATCATGGCCAGCCAGGCCCCATTCGGGGTCACGCGAAGCATCGTCGCGGGTCTCTTCGTCGGAGTCCTGGTTGGTCTCATCAACGGCGTCGGCGTGGCGGTGTTCAAAGTCCAGCCGCTGATCATGACCCTGGCGATGGGCCTGGTGGTGACGGGCAGCCTCAACGTGTACAGCCAGGCCTCTGTCCGCACCGTGCCGGGCGTGCCGGCCGTAATTCACACGCTTGGCTCCGGCACCGTGCTGGGCTATGTGCCCGTCAGCCTTTTCCTGTGGGCCCTGCTGGCGGCGGTGTTGATCGTCGGCCTGCGGGGCACCGGGTTCGGGCGGCTTCTGTACGCGCTCGGTGACAACCTGGAGGCGACGCGGCTCGCCGGGGTTCGCGGCTGGCAGGTTCTGCTCACCAACTACGCGGCTTGCGGACTCCTCAGCGCGGTCGCGGGGTTGGTCCTCGCCGGGACGGTGAATGCCGCGGACCTGAGCCTGGCCACCGTTTTGCTGCTCCCCTCGGTCGCCGCGGTCGTGATCGGTGGGACGTCGATCTTCGGCGGAAGCGGGAGCTACTCGGGGACGATCGTGGGGGCTCTGATCCTCACCGTCCTGAACAGCGTGCTCACGCTGCTCGACGTGCCGGACGCCGTCAAGCAGGTTCTGTACGGCGCCATCATCGTCGTGCTTGCGGCCGCATATACGCGCGTGCTGGGTCGCGAATAGCGCTGCAAACATTCACCTTCATCGGCGTCACCACCGGCCAGTCCGCGGCCATGCGGCTGTTTCCGGCCTGGGCTCGAGAGCTCGACCTCGGCGAGGTTCGGCTGGTGGGATGCGACCTGCCGCTCCACGCCGGAGCCGCGCGCTATCGAGAGGCGGTGGGGCGAATCAAGAGTGACCGGCAGGGACGCGGGGCTCTCGTCACCACTCACAAGATCGATCTCTTCGAGGCCTGCCGCGACATGTTCGACGCGGTCGACCAGTACGCACGGCTGTGCGGGGAGACGTCATGCCTAGCCAAGCGCGGGGGACAGCTGCTCGCTTTCGCGACCGACCCGATCTCGTCCGGCCGCGCGCTGGGCGAGTTCTACCCTGTGCAAAGCCCGGGCGAGGTCCTGTGCCTGGGCGGAGGGGGTTCGGCCGTCGCGATCACGGTGAACCTGATCCAGAGCCGGGCCGCCTCGCACATCACGGTTGTCAACCGCACGGCCGGCCGGCTCGAGGCCATGCGCGACATCCACGCCAGGCTCGGCGGTGACACTGACGTCCGTTACGTCGAGAACAGCGATCCCCACACCAATGACCGGTTGATCGGGGAGCTGCCGCCAGGTTCGCTGGTCATCAACGCGACCGGGATGGGCAAGGACGCGCCGGGGTCCCCGATCACCGACGGCGCGCGTTTTCCCGAGGCAGGCTACGCGTGGGAGCTCAACTACCGAGGAGACCTCGAATTTCTGGATCAGGCGCTGCGCCAACAGGAGGGCAGGCATCTCCACGTCGAGGATGGGTGGCGGTACTTCATCCACGGTTGGGTGGTGGTCATGGAGCACGTTTTCGAGATCGACGTCGATGGCGCGAAGATCGCTCGCCTCGCCGCGGTTTCGGAAGCCGAGAGGCCCACACATAGATAGGGGACGCGCGCGAGCATCATGAACGAGCATTCCATGAGGTTTGGGGACACCGATGTGGCCCGCATCGGGCTCGGGACGAACCGACTCGCGAAAACGCGGGGCGGCGTCGAGCTGATCAAGGCCGCGGTCGCAGCCGGGGTGCAGATGATCGATACGGCGCACACGTACACCGGCGGACAGAGCGAAGAGACGATCGGCGATGCGCTCTCTCCCATCCCCGGCAATTGCATCGTGGCCACCAAGGGCGGTCTGGGAAGTGGCCGTCCACAGGCACTTCGGGACGAGATCGAAATCAGCCTGACCCGGCTGCGGACCGACAGCATCTCGCTGTATTACCTGCACCGTGTCGACCCGGCGATTCCGCTCGAGGAGAGCATCGCCGCAATCAAGGAGTACCGGGACCGCGGCAAGATCCGACACATCGGGCTCTCGAATGTCGACATTGACCAGATCGACCGCGCGCGGAAGGTCGTCTCCATCGCCGCGGTCCAGAACGCCTACAGCCTTTCGCTGCGCAAGTACGACACGGTCGTCGACTACTGCGCCGCCGAGGAGATCGTCTTCGTTCCTTATGTTCCGCTGCGGGGAGCGGATGGCGCGACGGTGGCTGAGATTGCGGGCCGGCACCGGGCTACTCCGCAGCAGATCGCTCTCGCGTGGCTGCTGCGGCGGTCGCAGGCGATCTTGCCGATCCCCGGCACGCTGTCGCTGGAGCATCTCAAGGAGAACCTCGCCGCGTTGAACATCGAACTCTCCGATACGGAGTTCGAAGCCCTGCGTTGAAGCGCCGCCGGGCGCTTGTTACAGTGCACCTGCCAGATGGCGCACGCCGCGAAGCCGACGCACAACAAAGAGGAAAAGCGAACCTCCCGAAAGGCCGTCCTTTCACGAAAGGACTATGACAAAGAGCTTCGCCGCCTCCAGGTGGATCTGGTCCAGCTCGAGGAGTGGATCCGGCATCGCGGCCTGCGCGTGGTGGTCCTGTTCGAGGGAAGAGACACCGCGGGCAAGGGCGGCGTGATCAAGCGCATGACCGCCCTGTTGAACCCTCGCTACGTTCGGGTCGTAGCTCTTCCCGCGCCGACCGAGCGGGAACGGACGCAGTGGTACTTCCAGCGCTACATCACACACTTGCCGTCAGCCGGCGAGATGGTGCTTTTCGACCGCAGCTGGTACAACCGAGCCGGGGTCGAGCGAGTCATGGGCTTCTGCACGGACGAGGAATACGACGAGTTCATGCGGACGTGCCCGCAATTCGAGCGCATGCTCGTCCGCTCAGGAATCGTTCTCATCAAGTACTGGCTGTCGGTCAGCGACGAAGAGCAGGAGCGCCGGTTCCTCGGTCGTATCAACGATCCGAGCAAGCGCTGGAAGCTCAGCCCAATGGACCTCCAGGCGCGCGCAAGATGGGTCGATTATTCAGAGGCGAAGGACCAGATGTTTTCGTTCTGTGACATCAAGGAGGCTCCGTGGCACGTGGTTGAGACGGACAACAAGCGGGCCGCCCATCTCAACCTGATAAGCCATTTCCTGTCCTTGATCCCTCATGAAGAGGTTCCTCATGAGGACATCAAGCTGCCCCCTCGCCAAAAGCGCAGCTACAGCCGGCCTCCGAAGAGCTCGCAGCGAATGGTTCCCATGAAGTACGAGGTGGAGTAAATCGTGAAGGTCAGGGATCTCCCGCCCGGACAGCTGCTTTCAGTCGATCCTGAGACATCGGTCGCCGAGGTGGCTCGGCGCATGCGGACGGGCGACCTGGATTCCGTGGCAGTGATGTCCGGAGGCCGCCTTGCGGGCATCATCACAGAGAGGGACCTGGTGCGGGCAATCGCGGACGGGCTCGACCCGCACCAGGCGAGAGCCGATCTCGTGATGACTGCGGATCCGGCGACGGTCGATGTCGATGAAGACGTCGGAATGGTGGCGGTCAAGATGATGCGACTGGGCGTCAGGCATCTGCCGGTGGTCAACAAATCGGGAAAGGCCATAGGCCTGGTGTCGGCGCGCAACCTGGTCGCGGTCCTGGAACAGGGCAGCGACGGATGACACGATAAGCACGTCAAACGGCACGTTTGCCATCCTCGGGTCGGGAATGTCCGGGGGCGTCGCCGCCAAGACCCTGCGTGAGGAGGGTTATGCCGGTCGCATTGTTCTGATCGGCCACGAGCCGACTCCGCCTTTTGGCCGCCCGCCTCTTTCCAAGACCTATCTGCGCGGTGAGGAGACGCTCTCGGGGTGGCTCGTCAAGCCCGAGAGCTGGTACGAGGAAAACCACGTCGAGCGGGTGAACGCCACCGCGACTCGCGTCGACATCAGCCAGCAGCACGTCGAGCTGCACAAGGGCAAGCCCATCGGGTATGAAAAGCTGCTGATCACGACGGGCGGCGAGAACAGGCGCCTGCAGGTCCCCGGTGCCGATTTGCCTGGGGTCTTTCAGCTCCGAACCGTGGCCGAATGCGATGCGATCAAGCAAGCGGCCACTCGTGGCGCTCGTTGTGTCGTGGTTGGCATGGGGTTCATCGGCTCGGAGGTGACCGCCTCCTTGACCCAGATGGGCGTTCACGTGAGCGCTGTACTTCCTGGACGAGCTCCGCTCGAGTCCGTCCTCGGCCCGGAGGTGGGCGAGGTCATGGCGGGCATCCACCGCGACGCAGGGGTCGAGCTCGTGGCCGGCGACGAGGTGGTCCGGTTCGAAGGTGCCGGCCGGGTCGAACGCGCCATCACAAGGAAAGGACGCGAGCTGGAATGCCAGCTGGCGGTTGTAGCCATCGGCATTCGGCCGTCTGTGGGAATCGTGCAGGGCACCGAGATAGCGGTGGACAACGGCATATTGGTCGACGCCACCTGCCGGACCAGCGTGCCGGGAATATTCGCCGCCGGCGATGCGGCCAATCACATGCATCCCCTGTTCGGCCGGATCCGCGTCGAGCACTACAACAACTCCGAGAAGCAGGGAGCGGCCGCGGCCAGGTCGATGCTGGGCTCGGGGGCCGAGTTCGGATACGTTCACACGTTCTGGTCGGACCAGTACGAGCACAAGCTGGAGTACGTCGGCCACGTTCGCCAATGGGACGGCTTCGTCGTGCGTGGTTCCGCACCGGACCGCAAGCTCATCGGTTTCTACCTGGCGCAGGGAGTGCTGCGCGCGGCGGTCGGGCTCAATCGGGGCGGCGATCCGGAGCTGGACCTCGACGACGAGATGGCGGCGGCCGGGCGGCTGATCGCCAAGCAGTCGCGGCTGGACGAGCGTGCCCTTGTCGACGAAGACCGCGACCTGAGAGATTTGTAGCTAGGGCTTTCTCGCCACCAGCCGGTCGAGCCAACCGAGGACATCGGTGGCGCCGGTCGAGCCACGCGCCAGGATCGCCTTCGCGTGGCCGTTCAGCTGGCGCTTGTCGTCTTCAGTCAGGTCCTTGCCAGTGAGGATCATGATCGGGATCGACCTCGTCGATTCGTCGGCATCGAGCGCCGCCACGACATCGAAACCGTTGACTCCTGGCATCATCAGGTCGAGCAAGATGAGGTCCGGTCGACTGCTCCGCGCCCGCTCGATACCTTCCCGACCGCCTCCGGCCGACTGCACCGAAAATCCCGCCGGCTTGAGGATGCCCTCCAACCACATGAGGTTGGCCGGCTCATCATCGATGACGAGGACGCGAGTTTCCTCGGCCGCCACCTTACTCGAGAAGGTGTAGCCGGCCAGGCGGGCAAGGAGCGCCTTCCCATCGACAGGCTTGACGAAATAGTCGATCGCTCCCAGCGCCCGGCCGAGCTCCGGCTTGTCGAGGACGCTGACGACGACGACCGGAATGTCACGGGTGGCCTCATCTTCCTTGAGCCGCGCCAGCACATCCCAGCCGTCGATTCCTGGCATGAGGATGTCCAGGGTGATCGCGATCGGGTGTAGGTCCCGCGCCTTGGCCAGTGCCTCGACGCCATCGGCGGCTATAACGCCGTGGAAGCCGCCGTTTTCAAGCTGCCTGAACAGGAGGTCCGCGGCTTGGTGGTCGTCCTCGACGACGAGTACGGTTGGCCGCGCCCCGTTGGCTGGAGGTCGCATCGGCGGGGCAGACGTACCGGCAAGCTGCTGCTGGACCGGCAGCACGATCGTGAAAACACTTCCCTCGCCGAGCTTGCTGGAAACGCGGATATCGCCGCCGTGCAGCGTCGCCAGACGCTTGGTGAGCGCGAGCCCGAGGCCAGTTCCCTCCTGTAGGCGGCCTGCTCGGGTGTCGAGCTGCTGGAATTCCTTGAAGAGTCGATCGAAGTCGGACTGGGCGATTCCGATACCGGTGTCAGACACCGAGATCTCGACAGTTTTCACATCGCGTCGGGCGCGAATCGTGACGGTACCGCCCTCGGGTGTGAACTTGACCCCGTTGGAAACGAGGTTGAGCAGCATCTGGGCCAGCTTGCCCGCGTCCGCTTGCAGCTGGCCGCCTTCTTCGACGTGCGACTCCACATGCACTCCCTTCTTCTTGGCGATAGGGTCGATCGTGTTCATGGCTTGAGAGACGACATCGACTATCGAGACCGTCTCGACGTTCAGCACCATATGGCCGGCCTCGACTTTCGATAGGTCGAGGACGTCATTGATCAATGCCAGCAGGTGGCGGCCACTTGTGTTGACCTGGTTCAGGAACTTGTTTCGGGTCACCTCGTCGTATTTGCCGGTGCTGTCGTCAAGCATCAGTTGAGAGAAGCCGAGGATCGCGTTGAGCGGCGTTCGAAGCTCGTGGCTCATGTTGGCCAGGAACTCACTCTTGTGCCTGTTCGCGACCTGGAGTTCGTCGTTGAGGTCTTTGATCGCATCCTCGGCCCGCGTCCGCGTGGTGATATCCCGCACAAAGGCGACGAACCGCGCCTCGTCGTCCACCCCCGAAGCTCTCGCGATCGCCAGCTCCACCGGAAATTCACGGCCCGACCGATCCAGCGCGGTAAGCTCCAGGACCTTGCCCAACACCGGGGCGTCTCCCCTGGCCAGGTATCGAGCGAGGCCGGCTCGATGTGCCTTGCGGTACGTGTCGGGAATGATCGTATCGGCCAGAACCTTGCCCAGAACCTCGTCTCGAGTCCAGCCGAACGTTACTTCGGCTTGTGGATTCCAGTCTGAGATCCGACCCATCTCATCCATGCCAACTATTGCGTTGAGTGACGTATCGACAATCGCTTGCAAGCGAGCCTGGGATCCCACCAGCTGTTCGTTGACGGCCTGGGTTCGTTCTTCGGACCTCGAGCGTTCAGCGACGACATGGTGCACAGTGAGCACGACCACCCAGAGGACGGCAACCACGAGAATCGAGCTCGCGGGCTGTCCGGGTTTCGCACCCCCAGTCATGGACAGGGCCAGAATCCCGACCGAGGCCAGCCCGGTCGCTGCCCAGACCTCGTTACGGGTGTGATAAAGGGCAGCGAACAGAACGGTGGTGAGGTACAGCGGGAAGACGAGGAGCACGGGCGCAACTGCATAGCCCGGCGCGGTGACGATCGCCTGGATTACGAACACCGCGGCGATCCCGCCGAACACCGGTAGTTCGTGAACCCAGCGCGGAAGCCTGTCCCAGGGCACTGCGTAGATCCCAACGATCACCACAACGCCGACCACGGCCGCGGCCAGCGAGACGGGCGAGCCCTGGGTGAAAGTCGCTCCCAGGGCGAGGAGCAGCCCGAGCACCAGGGGCGCAACGATTGTCAGTCGGGGCAGCCGATCCCAGTTGATCGGCGCCAAAGCCGCCGCGATGACTGCGGCGGCAACCGCGACTGCAAGGACATCGGCCCATGGGAGGCGGGTGAAGGTGGGATCGGAGAAGACAACCAGTGCGATCAGCCCGGCGCTCATGAAAGGTGTGACCCGGAGCACGAGGCCCTGGGGTTGGAACGGCTTCAGAGGAGGTGCATGGTCTAAGGCGGACGGCATGTTAGTACCGCTGGATTATCGGGCCGTAAACTCCCGAATTAACGCCCTAAGGCGAGATCCGGCGCGGTCGCACTCAGGCCTGTGGAGGCTTTATTAGTCGATCACGACCGGCTTGAGAGCTCCGGCAATGGACCGCGTACCTCGCCCTCCTGCAACCGATTGAGCAACCATGGGGCGGTCGCGCCGCTCAGTACCAGTACGTGGGGCCTTCCGAACGTGATGCGCCCGCCGGTTCGACCTCGACTCCTTTCGGCCCCGCCAGCATGCGCACCATCGATTCCACCCTGGCGATAAAGGCGTCGTAATCCTCACCTTCAGCCGCGCTGGTTGGTCGTCCAAAGGTCACCGTGACGCTGCCCGGTCTCGGGACGCGGCGGAATCGAGGCATCACCTGATACATGCCATCTACGTAAGCGGGAACAATCGGAACTCCCGCGTCCATCGCCAGGATCGCCGCCCCCTTGCGGAATGTGCCGATCGCGCCGGTCACCGTTAGACGTCCTTCAGGAAAGATGATCACTGACCAGTTCTTGCGCAACAGCTCTTTGAGGTAATCGAGGTGGCCCCTTGCCCCGCCGCCACGCGGTATCGGAAAAGCGTCGACTGTCACCTGCGCCAGACGCGCTTCCCATCTGCGCTTGAAGATCGAGTCGGCGGCCGCGACGACAACTGAACGATGGCGATATCGAGCAGGCAGCGCTTCCGCCATCACCACCGCATCGAGTGGGCTGACGTGGTTGGCGACAAACACGGCCGGCCCGGCGAGCCCGCCCAGCAACTCACGCTCGCGCACACTGAGCTGACAGAAAGTCGAGAGGGCAGGGAACAAGAGGCTGGACTGCAGAGCGGCGCGCATCCGCCTCATGCCGCGCGTTCGCGCCCAGAGAGCGGTGTCCACGTCCTGTGGTTCGATGGCCGGATGAGTCTATGCGGAGATCACAGCCGGCGCCAGGACCCGTTTGCTCGGGCCGCGGTTCCAGCCGTCACGGCCGTCTAGGAAAGCCACACCAACGCTGCCGCGATGGCGGCGGGCAGTGCTTGAACAATCAAGATCCGGCGGTTGACAGTTATCGCGCCATAGACGCCCGCGACGATGATGATGAAGGGCCGCGACGAGGGCAATGAGGACAGTCGCCGCCAATCGCACGGCGATAGGTCAGCCCACCACTCTCCGCCGGGGATCCAATCTCACCACCATTTACCTTCGACGGCGCCTTCGGTGCCATTCGTCTCATCCAGTGCATCGAGCTCAGCCATGTCTGAGTCTGAAAGCGTGAAGTCGAAAACACCCGCGTTCTCTGCAATGCGGTCGTGATGGGTCGATTTGGTGATGACGACCAATCCGCGCTGCAGGCACCACCGCAGGAGCACCTGCGCCGGGGTTCGCCCAGCGCGCGACGCCAACCGTTTGACGACCGGGCTCGTCAGATGGCGTCCGGTTCCAAGCGGGCTGTACGCCTCCACGACGACGCCCTGCTTCTCTGCAGCCGCCAGCAGCTTGCGGCGGAACTCAAAGGGGCTGAACTGCACCTGGTTCACCACCGGCTTGTCGTGTGCCGCGGCGATCACCTGCTCCAGCTCGTGAACGTCGAAGTTGGACACGCCGATCGAGCGGGCGTGGCCCAGCTCACGAGCCCGTTCCATCCCGGGCCATGCCCAGGTCGGACCGCCCTGCGGCCAGTGGATGATGTAGAGGTCGACGTAATCGACGCCGAGGCGCCTGAGGCTGCCCTCAAGCTCGGCGACCGGGTCTGTGCTCCCTGGATAGAACTTCGTGGTGATGAACACCTCGTCGCGCGGCACTCCGCTTTGCTTCAAAGCACGCCCCACGCTCTCCTCGTTGCCGTACGCCTGGGCCGTATCGATATGCCGGTAGTCGAGCTCGAGCGCCCAACGAACCGCGTTGACCGTCGTGACGCCGATCGGAACCTGCCAGACGCCGAGGCCAAGCACCGGGATATGGTTGCCATCCGCGAGCGATCGCAAGGGTTTGTCTGCGGTCTTTGAGCTCGTGGTCATGAACTTTGCAACCTGTTCACCCAGTTCTTTATGCCTCACGGCTTAGGTGATTGATGCGTCAACCATCTGGGTAGAATCGGAGTGTGTCAGACAGGTCGTGGGCGTGGCAGCCGGCGAGATAACACCTGTGGCGGGTGCCTCGGGGGTCCGCCGGCGGATGACCTCGCGCGAGCTGGCAATCTGGCGGTCGCTGCTCGACACCACGATTGAGCTGCGGAGGGTTCTGGGCGGCGAGCTGCAGGAGCTGAGCCTTTCACCAGCTGACTATCAGGTGCTGCTGGCGCTGAGCGAGGCCAGTGGGAGGCGCGTGCGCCCCTCTGAGCTGGCGAGCGCCATCGATTGGGAGCGAAGCCGGCTGTCCCATCACCTCAAGCGGATGGAGCGACGGCACCTGATCCGCCGGGAGAACTGCCCCACCGACAACCGGGGCGCCGAGGTCGTCCTGACAGCCGAGGGAGCGCGGATTTTCCGGCGCGCGACCGCGCCCCACATCAGATCGATCAAGAAGCACTTCGCAGACGCACTCACCCCTGAACAGTTCGATGCGCTCGCCGGCGTTCTCGCGGCGCTGCAGAACCATGCCCGGAGGGAGCGAGCATGACGCGGCGAATCGCCGTGCTCGGCGCGGGCCACGTTGGACCGGTGATCGCGAGGATCGCACTGGACGCGGGGTACGAAGTGGCGATTGCGGCTTCAGGCAGCCCCGCGAAGATCGCCCTCATCGCTCAGGTGGTGATACCGGGAGCCGAGCCACGATGGGCATCCGGTGCCGTCGAGGCTGCCGACATCGTCGTGCTGGCGATCCCGCTGCACAGGTTCGTGACCTTCGACCCGGGCCTGGTGGCAGGAAAGGTTGTCGTTGACGCGATGAACTACTGGCCCGCGGCGGATGGCGTCCTGAAGCTATTCCAGGACGGCCGCCACACCAGCAGCGAGGTGGTTCAGCGCCGTCTTGCCCGGTCGACGGTGGTCAAGTCCCTCAACCACATCGGCTACCACGACCTGGAAGAAGCTCGCCGCCCCGCGGGGTCGTCTGAGCGCAGCGCGATTGGGGTCGCAAGCGACGATTCTCGTGCGGCGAAGGCGGTGGAGGAGATCATCGAGCGCATCGGTTACGACCCTGTCGTCATGGACAGCTTGAGCGCGGGGCGCGTCCTCGAGCCGGGGGGCCCGGTCTTCGGCGCCTTGCTGCGCGGGCCAGAGTTCAAGCTGGCGATTGGCGCCAGAGCGGAAGCGTCTGCATGAGCGCAACACCCCTGCAATCCGAACGGGGTTCCGCAGCCGGACCTGCTGGTTTCCCGCTCGTCTTCGGCCTCGACACCTTCGGCGACGTCACACATGACTCTGACGACCGCCCGCTTTCGCACGCCCAGGCCATCCGGAACGTCATCGAGGAAGGTGTCTTCGCCGAGCAGGTAGGGGTCGACTTCTTTGGGATCGGTGAGCACCACACCGACGACTTCCCGATGCCCGCCGCGGACGTGGTGCTGGCCGCAATCGCGGCGCGCACGACCCGAATCCGCATCGGTTCGGCGGTGACCGTATTGAGCTCGGATGACCCGGTAAGGGTGTTTCAGCGTTACTCCACGCTCAACGCCATCTCGAAGGGTCGGGCAGAGGTCATCCTCGGGCGAGGTTCGAGCATTGATTCGTTCCCGCTCTTCGGCTACGACCTCGCCGACTACGAGGAGCTCTTCGAGGAGAAGGTCAACCTGTTTGCCGAGCTGCTGAAGGGTGGGCCCGTCACCTGGCAGGGCAAGACTCGCGCCTCGCTCATCAGGCAGGATGTCGTGCCGCACACGGAGTTCGGCCCGTTCCCGGCATGGATCGGTGTGGGTGGAAGTCCACAGTCCGTCGTGCGGGCAGCGCACTATGGATTCGCGCTGATGCTCGCGATAATCGGCGGATCGCCGGCGCGCTTCGCACAGTTTTCCCGGCTGTTCCACCTGGCCCTGGAAAGGTTCGGCCGGCCGCCACTCCCGATCGGAGTGCATTCGCCCGGCCACGTTGCGGACACTGACGAGAAGGCCCGCGAGGAGTTCTGGCCGCGCTACCTGCAGATCATCACTCGCGTGGCCGAGACTCGAGGATTCGCGATCCCGACGGAGGAGTCGTTTGCGTTTGAGGTCGGGCCGCGGGGAGCACTCTACGTCGGGTCACCGGACACCGTCGCGCAGAAGATCGCGACGAATCTGACCGCTCTCGGCGCGAACCGCTTCGACCTGAAGTACGGCATGGGCGGCCTGTCGCACGAAGCGCTCATGCGAAACATCGAGCTCTACGGCACCCAGGTGATCCCGCGTGTCCGGGAGCTCCTGGCCCAACAAACCGGTCCTGAGTCGAAAGAGGCCTGCTAGACCTCGACCAGTCCCTTCTTCACCGCGTAGAGGACCGCCTGCGACCTGTCGTAGATCCCGAGCTTCTCGTACATGTTGCTGACGTGGTTGCGAACCGTCTTCTCGCTGATCTTCAGCCTGTAGGCGATCTGCTTGTTGGCCATCCCGTTGGCCAGCAGCTTGAGGATCTCAATTTCCCGGTTGGTCAGCCCGTCGTAGAACTCCTTCGGAGTCGCCGTGCCCGTGAGCATGTCGAGCACGCGATTTGCGACGGCGCTTGCCATGACCTTCTCCCCGGACATCACGGCCACGATGCTGCTGACGATCGCAGCCGCGGAGGAGTCCTTGAGGACGTATCCGCTTGCCCCGGCCTTCAAGGCCTGGATCACCTGGCTGTCCGTTTCGAACGTGGTCAGGATCAGCACCTTGATGCCCGGCACCAGCTCGACGATCTGCCGGGTGGCCTCGATCCCGTCGACGTTGGGCATCTTGATGTCCATGAGCACGACGTCGGGCTTCAGCTTTGCGGCCTGCTTGACCGCCTCCGCGCCGTCGACCGCCTGCCCGACGACCTCGACTCGCTCATCCTCGCCGAGAAGGCTGGTCAAGCCGGTCCGGAACAGGGTCTGATCGTCGACCACAAGTACGCGGGCGGCTCTGGTAACTACGCTCATGCGCTTCTCCTCTTTGCAACGATGACCGATTCGTGCGGCACGAGCAGGTCTTTCGGAAATACGGCACGGACAATCGTCCCGTGCCCATCTTGACTTTCGATCCGGACGTGTCCACCCAGGAACATGGCCCGCTCCCGCATTCCGATCGTGCCCAGACCGACCGGGCGCGAGGGGTCGGTGTCGAGACCGCGGCCGTCGTCCGAGATCACGATGACGAGCTCGCTCTCCGCGTGGGGCCCTACGACGATGCGCACGGTCCGGGCGCCGCTGTGCATTCGAATGTTGGAGAGCGCCTCCTCGATGATCCGATACAGGTTCAGAGAGGCTTGTTCCGTCAGAGCCTGGGGCCATCCCTGGGTGACCTCGATCTCGGTGCGAATCCCGTTTTTCTCTTCAAAACGGGTCAGCAGCTTCTGGACGGCATCGACGAAGCTGCCGCCGAGCGGCTCCTCGCCGCGCAGATCGTGAAGAAGCTGGCGGATGCTGGCAAGGACCTCGCGTGTTGAGCTCTGGATCAGGTCGAGCTGCTCGACCACGTCCTGCCAGCCAACCTGCTCCGATTTGAAATTCTCGACGTCGACAAGCATCCCGGTGAGTGTTTGCGCAACCCGGTCGTGCAGCTCCCGCGCGACCAGCCGCCTTACTTCGTCCTCAACCTCCGCCTGTTGAGTCTCAGTCCCCAACCGGGGACCCGCGAGCACAAGCGGAATAGCCAACCCCTAGGTCCCTCCCAATGACAAGTCCAACACGCGCTAAGGGGATTCCTGACGACAGCGGAACCCAGCCGGGACATGTCCGCTCTTCCCAGGGCAACCTTCCCTCAACTGCCCCGGGCAACGACGTGTCCATGAGGCTAACTGCCTACGGCCACCCGGTCAATGGTCTGAAATGACCATTTCTTTCAGTGATCGATAAGTGTGGTTGTGACGAGAAGGTCCTAGCGCCGGCGGGCCGCGACCTGCGTCCAGGGTTCGGCCGTGACCATCGCCACCGCCTGAGAGCGAGTGCTGACGTGAAGCTTTTTGAGGACTTGTTGGACGTGCTTGTTGACCGTCGTGATCGAAACGCCCAGGTGAGCGGCGATCTCCTTGTTCGAACGGCCACGGCGGAGCTGGGAAAGCACCTCCTGCTCCCGCCGGCTCAACGCACGCTGCCAGGCTTGGGAGGCCGCGCTTCCGCGCGACCGCACCTCGAGCAGGTCCCTGAAGCTGTGGCGGCCGAAGTTCGGCGATGCCAGACCACGGATTGTTGCCACCATGTCGGCGATCGAAAGGTCCTTCGGGAGGTAGCCGTTGGCGCCGGCTGCCCGTGCCGCGGTCGCCGCCTCGAAGTCAAGGGACGCCGAGACGACGATCACCTTGACCAGCTCGTATTTCTCCCTGATATTCATGATCGCCGCCAGGGCGTCCTGGCCAGGACCCAGGCTCAGGTCCATCAGCACCACGTCGACCGGAAAGCGGTCGAGCATGGTGAAGAGCTCGGTCTCTGCTGGAAGCTCCCAGAGGACGGACAGGTCCGTTTCGCGCTCAAACGCGCGAATCAGACCCAGTCTGAAGACTGGATGGTCGTCAACGATGCCAAGACGGATCAGGCGGGCTGCCTCCGTTTCATCCGAGTCCCCTCGCTCGGTTTGTCGGTGGGCAAGAATACACCGCTACGTAAGCCAACGCACGGATGGGTTCACTGGCCACCGGTGTCACGAGAGTACTAACGCCGCAGGGGGTCAGACGGATTCCGTCGATATCGGCCGGTCTAACGCCGCTCCGAGCTGGGGACCGCCTCCTCGAGCGATGACCTCAGGCTGCGCAGGGCCTCGGGGGGCACGGGCGCCTCTTCGATCCAGGCGAAGAATGCGTCTGCGATGCGGCGCCATGTGGCCACCTGCCGCGCCATGCTCCGATGCCAGTAAGACTTGGACCAGGCCGCCGCCGCCAGCCAGCCGGCGATCACGCAGCAGAGGGCTCCCGTGCCCACCTGCAGCCATTCAGGCCAGCTCGCCGGATGAAGGCCCGTCAGAATGAAGACCCCCAATCCGAGGTTGGCGAGCACGCCCAGCGGCAAGAACATCGCGTAGAAGAACCGCTGGCTTCTTGTTTCCCTAAGCCGCTCAGGACGCATCCAATTCACCCCCATTGGTCACTGCCCGAGAGCTTCGCACGTCGCCGTGGCATGTCCAATAAGACAAATGTCCCGACAAGGGAAAAGTCGACGGTCCTTGAGTCCGCCGCCGAACTCCAGCAAGCAAATAGTTGGTGTGCAGGTGGTCGACTTTGGACGCTCGCCGGCGTCCGATTCTCTGCCGATGCTTGATCGCGGACCAGCCCAACGTCGGTCCGAGCCTCGCGAACTGGTTGGATTTTCAAAGGATGTCCCAGGCGCACCGTGACATCAGCGCCCGCAAGGCACCCTGGGGGTCAGGGCCGCCGCCGCACGCTCCAGGACCCGTTCAAGTCCCAACCGGCACGACCTCGGTGTCTCGGTAGTGGTACTACGATCCCATTACCCTCACGACGGACTGCCCATACAGTTCGAGCATGGTCGTCGTCCCGGCGCGTTCCCCCAGCCCAGGCATCGAGCTGCACGCTGTCGAGCGGGTCGAGGCATTGATCATCGACAAGCAGCCGCTCTTCCTTGCTGCCCTGGCGAGCCTTTTGGAGGCGCCGCCCCTTTCCGCACGCGTCGTCACCGCTTTGAGGTCCGACGTGGGCTTGGATATTGCGCGGACGCCGGCCATCGGCGTCGTCTTCTGTGAGCTGCGCGCGGAACCTATCTCCGGAGTGGAGCTCGTCCGCGTGCTCGCCACAGAAGGATGCACAACTCCTGTGGTTCTGCTTGCCGACGACGGCGACGAGGCTCAGCTCGCGGCGGCTGTCGCCATGAACGTAGCCGGAGCGTTCAGCAAGAGCTCGCCCCTCGACGAATTCCTTGTGGGTGTGCGGGCGGTGGTGTCGGGCCACCGCGCGATCGGCTCCGGTCTTCTCGTCCACCTGATCGAGGGATCCACCGCATCGCGTGGATACGAGCCCAAACGTTTTGCGGGCCGGCTGTCCCCGACGGAGCTCGCGATCCTTGGCATGATCGGACAGGCGCTGTCGATTCCCGACATCGCGGCGAATCGAGGAATAAGCCATAAGACCGTGCGCAACCACCTGGCGAAGATCTATCGCAAGCTGGAGCTGCACGGCAGAACGGAGGCAATGCTGTGGGCGGCGCGAATGGGACTCACGGGAAGCTAGCCGCGCAGGCTGCTCCCCCAAACGACTCTCCGACAGAAAGCACGGGTGACGCTCATGAGCCGACAGGGCGGGATCGAAGCGACCTGAAGTCGGGACAAACTGCCCATGGGGTTGGGCAAATCCCTATTACAAAGGATGACCCGAGCGGGCACCATGGCGGCATGGCAGTCGAGGCGAGTGCCCGCCCGCGTCAGACGCCGGGGCTCCAAGACCGGATCGGCCAGGTCCTCCTGGCTGAGGGGCTGATCACCGAAGAGCAGCTTGCGCGCGCGCTCAACGCGCAGCGCATGGCATACGCTCCGCTGGGGACGGTGCTGGTCAACCAGGGCGCCGTGCACGAGGACCACATGACCGTGGTGCTGAGCGCGCACCTGGAGATTCCGGTGGCCGACCTCAAGCACACAGACGTCGATCCCGACATTGCGCGACTCGTGCCAGAAGACTTCGCCCGTCGCAACCTCGTGCTGCCGCTTCGCCGCGACAACGGTCACCTGGCCGTCGCCATGAACGATCCCAGCAACCTGATGGTGATCAACGACATCCGCCTGATCACCGGCCTACCGGTGGCTCCTTACATCGCGGCGCCGTCGGACATCCTGCTCAACCTGACGCGGATCCACGACATGCACCCCCGGCTCAGCGTCGCCGCCAAGACGCTCAACGAATCGCGGCCGCAGGCGCAGTTCGACCGTGTGATGACACTCGAGCTTTCTAAGGTCACCTCGAACTCACCCGCGGTCGAGATCGTGAACCTCCTCATCACGCAGGGATTGCGCGACCGCGCCTCGGACATCCACATCGAACCACAGAAGGATTACCTGCGAGTCCGCTTCAGGATCGACGGCGTGCTGCAGGACATGGCTCACCTGCCCAGCGCGACCGGGGCAGCGCTCTCTTCCCGGGTGAAGATCATGGCCGGCATGAACATCGTCGAGCGCCGGCGAGCTCAGGACGGGCAGATCAGCGTCAACGTCGACGGCCGGGAGCTCGACGTCCGAGTCGCCACCATGGAGACGATCTGGGGCGAGAAGCTCGTGATGCGCTTGCTCGACCGCGGTCGCTCGCTCATCACGCTGCCTCAGCTCGGCTTCTCGCAGGGCGCCTATCGCGAGTATCACCGTCTGCTCCACTCGCCGTACGGAATGATGATCGTCTCGGGCCCGACCGGCAGCGGCAAGACGACCACGCTGTACGCCTCGATCCACGAGCTGGACAGCCAGGTGCGCAACATCATGACCATCGAGGATCCGGTCGAGTACATGTTCGACCACATCAACCAGAGCCAGATCAACAAGCTGGCCGACATCAGCTTCGCGAACGGTCTTCGCGCAATCCTTCGGCAGGATCCGGACATCATCCTGGTCGGCGAGATCCGCGACCGCGAGACGGCGGAGATTGCCGTTCAGTCGGCGCTGACCGGGCACCTGGTGCTTTCGTCGCTCCACGCGACCGATGCTGCGGGCGCGCTGCTTCGCTTCGTGGACATGGGGATCGAAGGATTCCTCATCGCGTCATCGGTCATCGCAATCGTCGCGCAGCGCCTCGTTCGCAAGACCTGCGACGGCTGCAAGGTTGCGTACACGCCCAACCCGGAGGACATCGACTTCGCCATCTCGGTGGGCGCGCCGGCGCCCGACCAGCTCTATCGGGGACAGGGCTGCAGCCGGTGCAACGGCACCGGTTACTTCGACCGCATCGGCGTCTTCGAGGTGCTGACGATGTCGGACGAGGTCAAGAGGCTTGTGATCGCCAAGGCGAGCCACGCCGAGATCATGAGCGCCGCGTTTGCAACCGGAATGCTGCCGCTACGCGCTGACGCCTGGGCCAAGATCTCGGCCGGTGTGACGACCGTGTCTGAAGTCATGCGCAGCGTCTACATCATCTGATCGGAGGGGACGTGGTCAGCCGGTTCACCTATCGAGCTTATTCACCTCGTGGAAAGCTGGAGGAGCGGGTCGCCAGCGGCGAGTCGGCCGCTGCGGTGCACCGCGACCTCATCGATCGCGGATTCCGGGTGGTATCCGTGCGGCCGGCTCGCAGCGGATGGCGCTGGATCTACCGCCAGTTTCCGACCTTCTTCCATGTCAAGACCGCCGACCTGATTCTCTTCTCGCGCCAGCTCGCCACGTTCATCAGGGTCGGCGTCCCAATCACCGACGCGATCAAGCTCCTGCAAGGAGCATCCGCCTCCGGGGCTTTTCGGGCGGCGCTCGACGACATCTTCAACGACCTGGAGGCCGGTGAATCGTTCTCGTCCGCCATATCCCGTCACCCGAGCGTTTTCAACGAGCTGTACGTGGACATGGTGCGGGCGGCCGAGTACAGCGGCACGCTCGACCGGGTGCTCATTCAGGTCGCCGCCTACCTGCAGCGGCAGGACACCGCGCTGAAGAAATTGCGCAGCGCGATGATCTACCCCGCGGTCATCCTCGTGCTCGCGGTCGGCGTTTGTACTGTTCTGGTCGTCTTCGTGCTCCCGAACTTCGTGTCGATCTTCAACGAGTTCCATGCGACGCTTCCATTCCCGACAAGGGTCCTGCTTGCGGTGGGCATGTTCGCCCAGACGTGGCGGATCGAGATCGTGATCGGGCTGTTCCTGGTCATCGTCGCGATCCTGGGCGCCATGAGCAGCCGGCCCGGCAGGGTGTTCTGGGACCACTTGATCCTGCGCCTGCCGGTGATCGGCACGATCGTGACCTACAGCATCATCGAGCGCTTCACCCGGACGCTGTCCACCATGCTCTCGGCGGGCATACCGATCAGCCAGACGTTCGAGGTCGCGATCGCCTCATCCGGCAACATCCGGTATCGCCGCGGCCTCGAGTCGGTCAAGGAGCGAATGATGACCGGCGACGGGTTCTCTGCCCCACTCGATGCGACCGGACTGTTCGCTCCGATGATGATCCGCATGATCCGTGTCGGCGAAGAGACCGGGACCCTCGACTCGAGCCTCGAGCAGATCGCCGACTTCCTGGCGGAAGAGATGGATTACAAGGTCCGCAACATGATCGCGCTCATGGAGCCGTCCCTTGTGATAGCAGTCGGCGGTGCGGTGGGATTCGTGGCCATCTCGGTCATCCTGCCGATGTACGGGCTGCTCAAAGCAGTTCACTGATGCGCCGCCTGAAAGACCGCAGGCGGGCCCAGGCCGGAACGACCCTCGTCGAGCTCCTCGTCAGCCTGACGATTGCGAGCATGGCGCTCGCTCTCATCGTCGGAGCGCTGAGCACCGGATTGCTGAACGCATCGATCGCCAAACGGAACACAGCGGCCCAGGCGGCGATGCAGTACGAAATGGAGACGATCGGGGCCAGCGCGTTCAGCTCGTCGTCGGCCCCGTATTCGGACTGCTTCGCAACGGAGAGTCAGACCAGCCCGGCGGCAGCGTTGGGCGGCTTCCAAGGTTCATGTATCGCTGCGTACACGCTGCGCGCTGACGTGAGCTGGGCATGGCTGCCGGGCTCAACAGCCGTTCAAGTGTGGACCATCTCGATTGCGACGGTCTCGTCGGGGACGCAGATCGGACAGCCCGTCAACGTTTACAAGGTCAAGCGATGAAGGCCAAGCTGGCGCGCCACGCCCGAAGTCAGGGTGGCTACACCCTCGTCGAGCTGATCATCACCATGGCGCTCTCCGGGCTGCTCTTGGTGGCGCTGAGCTCAGTCGTGCTCACGTCGACAAGGGCGGTCAGCACGGCGTCCGATCGAGTTGAGGCGAGCGGGCAGATCCGGAGCTTCCAGTACTTCGCTTACGACGACTTCGCCGACAGCGCGCTGCCGAGTACTGGCGGGTGTGGAACGCAGTCTTCGCCCTGCACGACGCAGCAGATCGTCCTCACTGGCATACGCGTCACCAACTCGAGACCCCCGGTTCCGGCTCCTTTCACGGTCAGCTATACGTGGGACGACGTCTCCCACTTTGTCGACCGCCAGGACGGCTCCGGCGCAAGCCGGCACGCGTCCAGCGACGTCTCTTCCTTCGCCTGGTACGTCGACTCGGGTGCGACCCATCCGACGGTCGTGGTCACGATCACAATCACGGTGGACGGCTACAGCGAATCACAGACGATGCGTTTCTTCCCGAGGCTGAGCTGAGCCGTGAAGAGCATCCGCGCTCTGCTCGCCGACCGGCGCCGCTCCCAGCGGGGTAGCGTGCTGAGCGGAGTCCTGATCATCACTGCCTTCATCGCGATAATCGCCGGCGCCCTGATGACCGAGCTGAGCACCAACCTCTTGCTGTCACGAAACCTCGTGGTGCGCATGCAGAACGAGGCAACCATCAGCTCGGCCACCGAGCTTGCCCTGAGTCAACTCGGAACGAGCGAGCTGTATGGCGGCTGTCCAGGCCTGAGCCCAACGATCCCGCTGAATGCTGGCAGCTCAGGCGTTGCCTCGTACAGCGCCTGCTATCCGGTGGTTGCGGGCCTGCCGCCGTACACCCATATCGTCACCGCGGAGCCATTCACCATCGACTCCACACACGCCATCGTTCCGGGCCCAGGCGGCGACGAGTATCTGATCGGAGATTCCGAAGGCCATTTCTTTCGCGTCGCATTTGGCCAGACTTCGCCGAGCTGGACGGTGTACCTCGGCGGTCACGTAACAGGTCCACCTGCCGCGATGCCCGATGGGTCCACGGACGTACTGCCGGTGAACAATCCCAGCGTGAGCAGCGCGTCTGGCCCGTGCCCGGCCGCGTACTGCCTGGCAAAGCTGTCGTCTAACGCCTCGACTCCAGGCTGCTACATCCCAGCGTCGGCGAAGATCTCAGCGCGGCCTGCTCCCGGTGTGAACTACCCGAGCATCGTGTTCGCGGGCGACGCCCAAGGCAACGTGTATGCCTACGATCCCGGCCAGTGTGATGTCGAGACAACGGCGACTTCGCCAGTACCGGTGATCGGAATCGTCGCCTTTCAGGGCAGCGGCGGCAAGGTGCCAACCGATGAGGTCTACGTCCTGGAAGGCACCTCCGGTTCGAGCCAGCTTATCCACTACACGTACAGCGACGACAAACGTGACAACGCCCAACTGTCGGTCACTCAAACGATGTTGAACCTACCGGCCAGCGCTGTCGGACTCGCAGCCGACCAGACCGGCCTGCCGGCCCGGCTCGCCCTTACCTTTGCGGGCGGCG
>Ga0209805_1000293_pt1 | contig 30797 bp, 27 predicted proteins | sample GraSoiAngelo_148_FD_185905 | JGI IMG/M metagenome (GOLD analysis project Ga0209805, IMG submission 185905) | Grasslands soil microbial communities from the Angelo Coastal Reserve, California, USA - 14_1009_09_20cm (SPAdes) (version 2) | ecosystem: Environmental > Terrestrial > Soil > Grasslands ...
ACGTGGCATGATCGAGACGCAAGATCAACGCGGAGGAGGGCAGATGACCGCCGACGGACATTTCCAGGTTCCCCAGCCCGCCAACGAACCGGTTCGCTCCTACGCCCCAAGTGACCCTCACCGCAAGTCACTCAAGTCGCGCCTTGCCGAGCTGACCGACGCTCGGACCGAGGTGCCCATGCTCATTGGCGACCAGCGCCGATGGGGTGCTTCTCGCGGCGACATCCGGTCTCCGCACCGGCATGAGCTGGCCATCGCCGAGTACGCGGTCGGCGGCGCCAAGGACTTCGACGACGCGATCAACGCCGCGCTTGGCGCGCGAAAGATGTGGGCGGCCACCGCCTATCACGAGCGCGCGGCCGTTCTGCTGCGCGCCGCGGCCCTCCTCGCAGGGCCCTGGCGCGACACCATCAACGCCGCCACAATGCTCGGTCAATCGAAGACGGTGCATCAGGCCGAAATCGACGCCGCATGCGAGACGATCGACTTCTGGCGCTACAACGCGTTCTTCGGCGACCAGCTTCTGCGCAACCAGCCCTATAACGATGGCACAGCGTGGAACCGGCTGGAGTACCGCCCGCTCGAGGGCTTCGTCTTCGCCGTCAGCCCTTTCAACTTCACGTCGATTGCGGGCAATCTGCCGACCGCGCCGATGCTCATGGGCAACACAGTTGTCTTCAAGCCTGCGACCCAGACGCTCCTCGTCTGTCACTTCCTGATGGAGCTCCTCATCGAGGCAGGCATGCCGCCAGGCGTGATCAACCTGGTGAGCGGCAGCGCGTCCGAGATCTCGGAAAAGGTCCTGAGCCACAACGAGCTCGCGGGCATTCACTTCACCGGCTCGACCGAAGTGTTTCAAAACATGTGGCGCGAGGTCGGCCAGAACATCGACCGTTACCGCACTTATCCGCGCCTGATCGGCGAGACGGGTGGCAAGGACTTCGTGGTGGCGCATGAGTCGGCGGATGCGGACGCGCTGCGCACCGCGCTGATCCGCGGCGCGTTCGAGTACCAGGGTCAGAAGTGCTCCGCCGCCTCCCGTGCGTACATTCCGCAGTCGATGTGGAAGAGCATCAAGCCTGAGCTCGTGGACCTCGTCGATGCCATACCTCAAGGCGACGTCGCAGACTTCCGCAACTTCATGGGCGCGGTCATCGACGGTCGCGCATACGCGAACCACATGAACGCGATCGAGTACGCGCGCAAGAACGAGAGCGCCAAGGTCATCGCGGGCGGAAAAGGCGACGACAAGGTCGGCTGGTTCATCCGGCCGACCGTGATCGAGACCACCGACCCTGATTTCAAGCTCCTGCGCGAGGAGCTGTTCGGTCCGATCCTCACCGTCTACCCGTACGCCGATGGAAAGTTCGAGGAGACCCTCGACCTGTGCGACCGTACGAGCCCGTACGGTTTGACGGGCGCCATCTTCGCGACCGATCGACGGGCGATCCGCATGGCCTCGGAGAAGCTCGTCAACGCGGCGGGCAACTTCTACATCAACGACAAGCCCACCGGCGCGGTGGTCGGACTCCAGCCCTTTGGTGGGGCGCGTGCCTCAGGCACGAACGACAAGGCTGGGTCGTTTCTCAACCTGATCCGCTGGGTGAGCCCGCGCGTCATCAAGGAGACTTACGAGCCGCCGAAGAACCATCGGTATCCGTTCATGGAAGACGATCACGAACGAGGCGCTCTCTAGCGAGCCAGGCCACTGTTGGTTATGACGTCGATGGTGCGGTCGTTACCGTCACGATCGACCGGGCCGAGATCCGAAACGCGGTCGACTCGAAGACAGCCGCTGCTCTGGCCGAAAGCTTCGAGCGCTTCGACGCCGACGAGTCACTTTCGGTCGCGGTGCTGACGGGGGCCGGCCGCAACTTCTGCGCCGGTTTCGACCTGAAGGCGCTGGCGGCGGGCTCGGGGCGCCCGCTCAGCGAGACGGGCGAGGGCCCGATGGGACCGACGCGGATGATCCTGGGCAAGCCCGTGATCGCCGCGGTCGAGGGCTACGCGGTGGCCGGCGGCCTCGAGCTGGCCCTCTGGTGTGATCTTCGGGTTGCCGGCCGTGGCGCGACCTTCGGCGTCTTCAACCGCCGGTTCGGCGTCCCGCTCATCGACCTCGGCACCGTCCGCCTGCCGCGCATGGTGGGGCAGGGGCGCGCCCTCGACCTGATCCTCACGGGGCGGCCGGTGTCGGCCGAGGAGGCGCTGCGCATCGGTCTCATCGAGAGGCTTGTCGAGGGCGGCCAGGCGCTGCGAGAGGCGCAGGCTTTGGCCCGTGAGCTCGCGGCCTTTCCGCAGGGTGCGATGCGCAGCGACCGCTCAAGTGTCCTGCGCCAGTGGTCGCTCGGCCTGGACGATGCGATGCGGACCGAGTTCCGGGCGGGCGTCGGAGTCATTGCTTCGGGCGAAGCGCAGGAAGGCGCGCGTCGGTTTGCGGAAGGGGAAGGTCGTCACGGGCGCTGACCGCCGCGCGCTGCAGCGCGGCGACTGAAAGCAGGACCAGGGCGCCCACCTCGACGGCGAGGGCCGGCGCAGGACCCCAGAAGGGTTCGCCCTCCACAGCGACGATTCCTGTCAGCACGTAGATCGAGGTCCATGCGGGCGTCCTGGCTCGCAGGATCAGCCACGCCGCCAGCCCGAGCATCAGCAGGTCGTCGAGATGGACGTAAGGAGTCGCGAGCATGCCGCCCACCAGGGCGCAGACGAGCGGCCACTCGGGCCCGCGGTGGCGCAGGCGGTAGGCGAGCACGAGCGTCCAGGCGGCGACCGCTACCTGGAGGGGGCGGGCGAGGTCGCCCAGGAAGTAGGCGAGCGTCAGCTCGCGGTTGGCCGCGACGCTCGCGGCGAAGCTCAAGCGCGCCGCATACGCGGCGACGCCGGCGGTGCCCAGTGCGAGAGCCGAGGCCGCAGCCAGCGCGCCGAGCGCGATCACGCTGCCGGTGAACGCACGGTCCTGGCGTGCCGCGAGGAGCGCAAGAGGCACCAGGAACGCGAGCTGAGGCTTGAGCACCAGGGCGCCAAGGGCGACGCCGGCCCACAGCGGCCGATTTGCGCGCAACAGGGCATAGCACCCTGCAACTCCAAGCGCGACGAACAGCCCAGGCTGTCCCAGCTGCAGGCCGTAGATCACGGGCAGCCACCCGACAGCCGCGGCCAGGAAGATGACACGAGCGCGCCCGCCGGGCGCGGCGAGGTGCCACGCCAGGACCAGCGCGGCGACGAGGAGGGCGCTCCAGACCCAGTAGGCCGCCGGATACGGCAGCACCGTAAGGGGCAGAGCCGACCACGCCACGGGCGGCGGGCTGATGTAGCGGGCGAGCTCGGCGACCTTGATGCCGGATCCCAATGCGTCCAGCTCCGCCTGCTGGAGGGACAGGTCGTAGATCGACGGCCAGCCGTGGGTCAGGCCGACACGGGCCGCGGCGTAGTAGAAGGTGAAGTCGTTGTGGAACCGGTCGCTCACTGTGGCGACCGCCCACTGGTAGAGGTCGAACAGGGCAAACAACCCTGCGCTGGCTGCCCCGGCCGCGGTACCGAGATTCCGCCAGCGCCGGCTCGAAGGTTCGGCCACGCGCGGAGGTTACCTTTTGAGGGGTGAGTACGACCGCCTTTCAGTCACGGACCATCGAGCTCAGAGATGGCACGAAGCTGCAGCTTCGTCCGATCGTGCCCGAGGACGAGCCCCTGCTTCACGAGGCCGTGGCCGCGATGTCCGAGCGCACCGTCTACTTCAGGTTCTTCTCTCCGATCAAGCGGATGTCGGATGCGCTCGCGCACCGCCTGGCAGTCGTCGACTACAACGATCGGTTCGCAATCGTCGCCACGACGCGCAAGCCGAACGGCAAGGAGCGCATCGTCGGCGTGGCGCGTTACGACCGCGCCGGCGGCACCGATGTTGCGGAGGTCGCGGTCGCCGTGATCGACGAGTTCCAGCGCCGTGGTCTGGGCAGCGTGCTGCTGACCGAGCTCGCCCGGGTCGGTCGTGCGCACGAAATCAAGACCTTCTCGCTGATCGTGCTGCCTGAGAACAGCGAGATGTTGGGCCTGCTGCGAAAGATGGGCTGGATCCACCAGGCCAGGCTCAGCGGCGGCATGTACGAGATATCGTTCGACCTTCCTGAGACCGGGTGATCGACAGCCAGCTGATCGCGTTCGCGGGTGTCTCGCTGCTCCTCGCAGTGACGCCCGGTCCGGACATGGCGGTAGTGACCCGAAATGCGCTGGCCCACGGCCGGCGTGGCGTCGTGCTGACGACAAGCGGAATCGCGCTCGCCTTGGTGATCTGGGTTGCTGCGACAGCCGTCGGGCTTTCGGCGCTGCTGCGCACGTCAGGCGAGGTGCTGTTCGCCCTCAAGCTGGTCGGCGCCTGCTACCTCGCGTATCTCGGCATTCGCACGCTCATCGAGTCGCGAGCGCGACCAGCGGACCTGCTCGCCGGGACTCCGCCCGCCGCTCCGGCCCACGCGGTGTTCCGGCAAGGTTTCTTCTCCGCGATCAGCAATCCGAAGCTCGGGGTCTTTTTCATCACATTCCTCCCCCAGTTCGTGCTGCCGGGTCAGGCGGTGCTGCCGCGGCTGCTCGTGCTTGGTGTGACCTTCGCGGTCATCGGCTGGCTGTGGATGAACCTGTACGGCCTGTTCGTGACGCGGCTGCAGCATGTGATCACAGCGCCGCTCGTGAGGCAATGGATGCAGCGCGCAACCGGCGTCGTGCTGCTGGGCTTCGGCGCCAGGCTTGCGTTGGAGAGAATCTAACCCCAGGCGAACTCCGTGCAGAGGTAGTCGAACTCCTGGCCCTCGGGCATCCCGCTCGGTGAGTTCTTGGGGTCGGCCGGGTTGAGCGCGAAGACCACCACAGTCACCCCAGCCCTGTTCGCGGCGATGACCGCAAATCGCACCTTGGTCGCCGTCTGCGAGGCGCCGAGCAAGTTCGCGGAAAAGACCTCGCCCACGCCGTCCTGATCGCCGATGTGCGCGCCCTTGAGGCTGGCGACCAGCGTCACGTCCTGAAACTGCGACGAGGGAAGGGCGTTGATAGTCGACTGCAGCGCCTGGTCGGGCGTCCCTCCGCTCGTTCCGACAACGGAGACCAGGCCGAGCTTCGTGCCCAGGGTGAGGCTCCGCGCGTCCTGCGAGCGCACGGTCCAGGCGGACGAATAGTTCACCTGGAAGTGGTAGGCGGAGCTGCGGTAGAACGCCTCCTCGGGCAGCGGCGCCACGACCTTGGGCGCACAGTTGGAGGTGCACGTTGAGTGTGAGCCGCCGACGAACTGCGAGAGAGCGAACCCGCCGATGCCGACCGCAGCGACGATCACGATCAGGAGCAGGCCGCCCGCGATAAGGGCCGGCGCCATCTTGTACTGACCCGCAGGACGGTACGCCGCGCCAGGCGGCGGTGGATAGCGGTACAAAGGCGGGGACGTGGCAGCCTGCAACTGGACAGGTGTGCCGCACCGGCCGCAGAACGTCGCGCCCGGGGTGAGCGGCGCCCCGCACCGCCCGCAGTAAAGCGTCGGCGCCTGGCTCGCCATCACGCCCCTCCCGCGAGCCTGGGGCGGCCCTGCTTCGAGCCCGCGGCTCTTGCGGCGCCGCACGCGGGGCAGAACGCCATCGTCGGCACCATGCGATGACACTCTGGGCACGGTGAGTCGGGCCCGATCTCGTGCTCGGCGCCTTCGACAAGCAGGGCTTCATGTATGGCGAGGCGCAGGAAGAGCAAAAGAGCGCCCGCGGCGACGCCGATGACGACGACGCCGAGGATCAGGTCCTGCACCGCGAACTCGAGCATGCCGATGACGATCTGCACGCCTAAGGCGACCGTGATCGCTACGGGAAGGCTCGAGCGCCACGGCCGCGCGGTACGCCGCCGGTCGAAGCGCTGCAGCCACAGCGCCGCCGCGACGAGAGCGGTCGTGCAGGCGTTGACGAGCGCGACGAGCAGACCCGTCCGCAGGAGCCTCACCGCCCAATCGAGCGCCGAGCCGGGGCCTAACACCGGCCCGCTCAACAGCGGCCAGAACTCGGTCAGCGAGCTGGCCAGGGTGAAGCCAAGCGCGGAAGCGGCGCCAAACGTAAGGCCGTCGAGGGGCTCACGAAAACGCTCCCGGAACAGATAGAGGAATAGAGGGCCTGCGAGCATCAGCGCTTGCGCGATGACCGGGATCGCGATTCCGGCGACCACGAACGCTGTGTCGCGGTCGCCCGTCAGCTGCAGCCGCGACAGCGCCCCGCCCGCCAGAGCGGTGAACACAATCCCAAGCAACGCGCCCGTCACCATCGTCGCGCCGATGACCAACCACGGCTCGGATTCGTAGATCTCGACCTCGTACAGGTACATCAGATAGAGGACAGGCAGGACGAGCATCGCAGCCACGGTCGCGAATGCCAGGAGGTGGAGCGCGGCGAGTGCGACGACCAACAGGCCGCCGGCCACGAGGGCAAGGCGGAACGGGCCGCCGCGGCGGTGCGGCAGGTGAGGAAAGAGCGTGGTGATGATCGACAACTGGGCCACTCGCTCTGTGGGCACCGCGGCGAAGGCATGCGTCCTGCGGGCGCTGCCCGCGGTCAGGTGCGCCCCGCAATGGCCGCAGAACTCTCCCTCAGGTACGACGGATCCGCAGTGCGGGCAGGTAAGGAGCGGCGGGCCGTCGAGCGGGCGCGGGGCGGGGTCCGCGGCACGGCGACCCCTGCCCTTCCGGCGGTCAGGTCCACGCTCTTTCACGCGCCGCCGCCTTTGATGTAGCGAATCCAGGCCGCATCCATCGCCGCTGCGTCCATGCTCCCCCACCCAGTGGCGAAGTCCCAGCCCGCGGCTGCGTCGAAGTACAGGTTGTTGCCCGCCATGACGTCGTGAAACGGCGAGGGGTTCAGCTTCGCGGAGTTCTCGCCGATCCAGTAGAGCGCCGGGTTGGCGAAACCAACCTCGCGCAAGCCCTTCTGTTTGAGGTCCTGGTTGATCAAGGCGATGGTGGCGGCCCACAGCGGAGTCGCCGCGGAGGTTCCCCCGGCCTGCCCGTCCTGGCCGCCGAACACGATGTGGAAACCTGTCGACGGATCGGCGTCAGCCGCCACGTCCGGCACCTGGCGCAGGCCGCGCGCGGAAGCCTGCATCTCGTTTTTCTGAAAAGCGGGCGCGGCGTAGAACTGGCTGGCACCGCCGCCGCCGCCGCTTTGATCGATCGGGCTTCCCCAGGCGTACTCCTTGAAGTAGATGCCCTGCTGCGACTCGAAAACGCTTGTCCCGCCGACGGATGTCACCGTCGGCAGCGTCGAGGGAAAGCTGCCCGCCGGGGATTGGTCGAGGCCGCAGGTGTAGGCGCCGTTATCACCGCTCGCCACGAAGTGCGACATGCCCAGCGCGATCGCGCGGTCCTGGATCGAGGCGTAGACGTTGCGGGCGCCGCTGGGAGTGTCGGCCTCGCACGAGCCGAGGCTCTCGGAGATGATCGAGCCGAGGTGGTCCGTCACCATCTGGTCCAGCGCGCGGTCGCCGTGTCCGAAATCAGGCGCGGAGAAGTAGACGACCAGCCTTGCCTTGGGCGCCACCGCATGCGCGATCTCCAGGTCCAGCACCGTCTCGCCCTGCTGTTTTTCCGGCGTACCCCAGCTCGGATCTCGCTTCAGAGTCAGCTGCGGTCCGAATGCGGGCAGGCCGAACTCCGATGCGAACTTGTCCAGGTCCTTGAGGTTGGGGAGATCGTCGATCTCGGGCAGCATGATGGTCTGCCCGGTGCCATCGAGGCCCGCGTCGCGCAGCGGTTTGATGTTGTAGTAGGACAGCACGTCGACCGGGATGAGACCGCCCGGACGCACCGCGTAGCCGCGAGTGTGCCGGTAGTCGTCCAGTCCGCTCACGTTCGATGTGACCGCGGCCAGCGCAGTGGGGAGGCGCGGCTGGTCGAGCGTCGCGTAGAAACGCGTCCCGTCCGGCATGCGGTAGGTCTCGATGTCCACGCTGAGAAAGGCAGCGGCGGCGGGCGCCGGACCGTCAGAGGCGATCAGGCTCGAGGGTGCTTGCCACGAAGCATGGAGACCCGCGGCGTCCAGCGCCGCGACCGCTCGCCAAACCTGGACCGGATCCGGACCGAAGCGCGTCGCGTAGTCGGCCGGCGAGACCGTCTTGCCGGAGGCGAGCAATGCCGCGAGCTGGTCCTCGTTGCGGATCTTCAAGCCGAAGCTCAGATAGACCGTGGTCGTCTGGTCTGCAGGTCCGAGATGCGCGGCGCGCTCGATGGCAGTCGCCAGCGTGGGCGGTGGTTTGGGAATTTCCGGCCGCGACTGTGGGGCGGCCGTGGCGTGCGGAGCCTGGCAGGCCGAGAGCAGCAGCAGACCCAGCGCGATTACGTGCCCGGTCTTCACGGGTAGGTAGCTTCCCAGACCTCGGCTTCGAAGGTCACCTCGAAGCCGAGCCTTCGGTAAACGTCGTAGGCGTGCATCGGGCTGTTGCCGTCGACGTACAGCGAGGCATGGCGCGCGCCCGCGCTGCGCAGCCGGTGCAGGACTTCGGCGACCAGCCATGCAGCCAGGCCGCGCCGCCTGTGCGCGGGCAGCGTACCCACTGAGGTCACCAACCCGACCGGCTGTGGCCGCGGGTCGTCTGCATACCGTTCGACCTCCCCAAGCGTGATCGCTGCGGGCGAGCTGCCTGTTGACGTGACCGCGATCAGGCAGAGCTCGCGAGTCTTGCCGGCGATGATCTCCTCGCCGCCTCTGGGCGCGAAGCGCCAGTGGTCGGCGAACGTGCGGTTGAACAGGTCCGCCCAGGTGCTCGTTGCGATCGTGCTGGCGTCCGCGAGCTGATAACCGGCCACAGCGACTGCATCCGGCAGACCGTCGTGCACGCTGCGGTCCATCCGCCACCACGGCCTCACCGGCTTCAAACCTGCGCCTTCGAGCTCTTCGCCATGGCCCCTCGCGACTGTGACCTGGACGATGGAAGCGCCCGCGGCACGAGAGAACCGCACACCCCACCGCACCATCTCGCCAAAGGTGTCGCGCCGGCCCGCCGCGTAGACGGTCGCCAGGACACCGTCAGGTGAGGGCCGGCTCATGACGAGCACCGAGCCGGCGAGCGAGTCACCGTCGTCGACCACACGCGACTTTGTGTCCCAGTCGAACCGTGCGAGCAGTCTGCGCATGCGTCCCTCGTCGGGCACGATGTCCTGCCGGCCCTCCTCGAGCACCTCGCGCCGCCACAGGTCGATGAGCATCGGAAGATCCTCGACTCGCCCTGACCTCACGCTGTAACTCGGGTCACGACCTCGTGCACCTCGGGGATTCCACGCCGGATCATCTCCTCGAGCTGGCTCTCGATCTCGTGCGCGTGCTCAAGGCTGATCTCGCCCGCAACCTCTGCCACCACGTGGGCGTAAATGCGGTGGTGCCGGTCGCTGAGCTCGACGTCCAGGCAGCGCACCACCTCAGGATGCGACTCCACGATCTCGCGCATGCGCGTCGCGAGCTGGGTCCGGCGGCCTGTCACATCTTCGCCCGGCACAACCTCCGGTTCCATCGGTTCGAGGTGGATGTCGATGCGCGCGACCTCCGGCAGCTCGGTTCGGATCGACTGCTCCAGGTTGCGGCTCGTGCGGGACGCGGCAGCGAGCGTCTGATCGCCCGGCAGCTTGGCGTGCATGGTCAGGTGGAGGGATCCGTCCGCTTCTCGTTCGACTGTGACGTTGTGCAGGTCCCGCACGCCGCCGTTGCGGGCCGCCGCGGCGTGGACGCGCTCGACCAGGTCGCCTTGCTGGGCCTGACCTTCGACGGCGACAGCCAGGTCGAGGGTCGGTAAAGCTGTCCGTGCCTTCGCTTTCACGTCCTTGGCGAGTGCGCTTGCGGCCTCGACCGAGAGCATCCGGCCCGTGGCGATGCTCGCGTCACCGATGAGGGTGGGCCCCGACCTCCTCACCCGGACCGAGCGCACCTCGCGTACGCCGTCGACATCCTGGATCGCATCGCGCAGCTGCTTCTCCGCGCCGGCGGGCGCTCGGTCGATGAGGATGTCGCCCGACCGCCAGGCGAGGAGTCCGGCCGCCCTGGCCACGATGCCCGCCACCAGCAGGGCCGCTACCGAGTCGGCCCAGCTGAGGCCCATGCGAACGCCAAGCAGGCCGGCGAGCACACCCACCGTCGCGAGCACATCGGAGAGGCGGTTGGTGGCGTCGGCCAGCAGCGCGTCGCTGGACGCGAGGCGGCCGACACGGCGCAGCACAGCGGCTCGCCCTGCCTCGACCAGGAGCGTTCCGATCAGCAACGCGAAGGCGTAACCGGCGGGATTGACCGTCGCCCCGCCGCTGACAAGCCGGTGAACCGCCTCGAAGGCGATGAATGCGGCGGTGATGAGCAGCAAGATGCCCTCGGCGAAAGCGGCCAGGTTCTCTGTCCGGCCGTGGCCGTAAGGGTGCTCGGTGTCCGCGGGCTTGCGCGAGGTGCGGACTGCCACCAGGGTGAACCCGCTCGCCGCGAGGTCGAGGAAGGAATGCGCGGCTTCGCTCAGGATGCCCAGGCTGCCGGTGAGCAAACCGACGACCAGCTTGGCCGTGACCAGGGTCACGCCGATGGCCACCGAGCCGAGGGCGACGAGCTCCGGACGCCGGCCAAGCCTGTTCACTGCTTCACTTTAAGCGCCGTTTGGGCAGCGCCCGGAGCGGTCTTACCTCAGTTTCGAGGCCGACGCGAAGAGCTGATCTTCGGTGCCGAGGGCGATCACCAGGTCGCCGTCTTCGAGCCGCTGGCTGCCGTTGGGGTTGACGTGCAGCGTCCCGTCGCGCCTCCGCAGCGCGAGCACCCGCGCTGTATCAGGGCCGAACAGTCCGATCTCGTCGAGGGTCTTGCCAACCGCAGGTGTGCCTGGGCTGACGACCATCTCCTCGACGCCGATGCCCGTCTCGGCGTGATGCAATGAGTCGAGGACATCGACCATCGCTGGGCGGATCGCAAGATCGGCCATCCGGTGGCCGGCCATGACGTAGGGCGATATGGTTCGGGTCGCCCCGGCCAGCTCGAGGCGCCGGATCGAGTCCGGCCGGCCGGCGCGCGCGACGATGTAGAGGTTCGGATTCAACGCGCGCGCCGCGAGCACGATGTAGACGGCGCGTTCGTCCGAGTCCACAGCCGAGATGAGACCTCTCGCGCGCTCGATCCCCGCCTGCTTGAGTATTTCCTCCTTAGATGCGTCGCCTTCGATGTGAAGGCGGCCCTCAGCGCGGATTCGCTCGAGCGCCTCTTCAGTCTGGTCGATGACGACGTAATAGACCTTGTGGTCCTCGAACTCGGCAACGACCTGCGTTCCGATTCGTCCGTAGCCGCAGATGATGAAATGGTCGCGTAACTGATTCAATTCTCGCTGCAACTGCCTTTCTCTCCGGTACCTGCCGAAAGCATTGTCCGCCAGAGTCTCCGCGAACACGCCGAAGCCGTAGAGCATCGTGCCCACGCCGACCACGATGAGACCGGATGTGAAGAGACGTCCGGCGGCGCCCTGAGGGTGCACCTCTGTGTAGCCGACGGTGCTGATCGTGATGATCACCATGTAGAAGGAATCGAGGAGGTCCCACCCGTTGATCAGCTTGTAGCCTGTGACGCCGACCACGATCACGATGGCGAGCAGGATTACAGCGAGTCGAAAGCGCACGAGCGGGTTTTCGTTGCGCGCTCGTCTCAATCGCCGCCGGGTCAGCCGCCTCCGCCGGGACCTTCCAGACCGGGCTTGGTCATCTTGCCCAGGTCAAGCACCCTGTTCAGCTGCTTCTCGCTGACCCCACGCGTGCGCGCGAGCTGGCGGATGGACTTCCCGGTCCGCATCGATTCTTTGGCCAGCTTGCCCGCCTCGTCATACCCGATCACCGGGTTGAGCGCGGTCGCGAGCATCGGGCTGCGCTCGACGAGCTCCGGTCCGCGGTCGGTGGCCTGCAGGCCCTCGACGCAGCGCTCAGAGAAATTGCGTGTTGCCGCCGCCAAAAGCGTGATCGACTCGAGGATGGCCTGTCCGGCGACCGGCATCATGACGTTGAGCTCGAAGATGCTGCCCGCCTGGCCGGCGACAAGTACCACCGTGTCGTTGCCGTAGACGCGTGCGATCACCATCAACATCGACTCCACGATCACAGGGTTGACCTTGCCGGGCATGATGCTAGAGCCAGGCTGCGTCTCCGGCAGGCGCAGCTCGCCGAGACCAGCGATTGGCCCCGTACCCATGAGACGGATGTCCGATCCGATCTTCCACAGGCTCGTGCCGATCGTGCGGAGCGCGCCATGCGCGGCGACCAGGACGTCGAGCGTGGCCTGGGCATGGAAGTGGTTGGTCGTCTCTTTGACCACAACCCTGCTCGCTTTGGCGAGCCGCGCGGCGACGATGCGTGCGTACTGCGGGTGCGAGTTGAGGCCGGTGCCGACAGCGGTTCCGCCGAGCGGTACACGCGAAAGCTCGTCGACCGCGCCGCGGGCGCGACGGATGGATTCTTCGATCTGACCCGCGTAGCCCTTGAACTCCTGGCCGAGGCGGATAGGCGTTGCGTCCTGCAGGTGCGTGCGGCCGGTCTTGATCACCGGCCAGAACTCCTTGCTCTTGGCCTCGAGTGCGCGCTGGAGCCGCTCGAGCGCGGGCACGAGCTCGTCCTGGACGGCCATCGCGGACGCAAGCTGAATCGCGGTCGGGATGACATCGTTCGAGGACTGACCGAGGTTGACGTGGTCGTTGGGATGGACGAGCTTGGACCCTCGCTCGCCGCCGAGGATCTCAGTCGCCCGGTTGGCGATCACCTCGTTGGCGTTGGTGTTCGTCGAGGTCGCGGAGCCCGTTTGGTAGACGTCAATCGGAAACTGGTCGTCGAGCTTTCCGTCAATCACCTCCTGCGCCGCGGCGGCGATCGCGCGAGCACGGCGCCGGGGCAGGAGTCCCAGGTCGCGATTGGTCTGGGCCGCCGCTCGCTTGACCATGCCCAGGGCGCGGATGAAGCGGTGGGGCATGGGCTGGCCGGAGATCGGGAAGTTGAGCACCGCGCGCTGCGTCGACGCGCCGTAGTAAGCGTCGGCGGGCACTTCCATCTCGCCCATGGAATCTCGCTCCACGCGAGTCCGCTTCGCCACGGCCAGATTCTAGGCTGGTGCAGTGACACGCCTGGCCGCGCTGGACATCGGTTCCAACACCGTCCATGTCCTAGTCGCCGACGTCGTCAGGGGCAAGCTCGTCGACGTGGCGCACTACGTCGAGATGCCGGAGCTCGGACCCCAGGTGGCAAAAAGCGGTGTGATCGGCAGCCGCGCCGGGGTCGCGCTTCGCGCTCTGCGCAGAGTCATCGAACAGGCGAAGGCGCACGAGTTCGAGCAGCTGATCGCGTGCGCCACTCAGGCCGTCCGGCAAGCCTCCGACGGAGCCGCTTTCGTGCGCCAGGCGAGCAAGGAGATTGGAGTACCGGTCCGCGTCATCTCGGCCAAACGAGAGGCGACGCTCAGCTTCCTGGGCGCGGCGAGCCGCCACGCCGTCCGCCGGGAGTGGGGACTCGTCGACCTGGGCGGCGCGTCGACGGAGGTCGTGATCGCCCGCGACCGCCAGATCCTCCGCTCAGCCTCCCTGCCGATCGGTTCGGGCGTGCTGGCCGCTACCTATCTCTCCGACCCACCCAAACCGGAGGAGCGCGCCAGGCTGCGCCGGGCGGCGCTCCGTGAGCTGGCACAGGCGCCCGACGGGGACGTGGAGCGGCTGGTCGCCACCGGTGGCACAGCGTCCAACCTGCCGTCGGTCCTGGCCCGGCGCAACGCGCCGGCGGTCCTGACCAGCGCCGACCTGCTCACCTGCGAGGCGCGGCTCGACGGGCGCCGGGCGCGGCATCTGGGGAGCCTGTTCGGGCTCCCGGCCAACCGCGTCAAGGCACTTCGGGCGGGCGTCGAGGCCCTACTTCTGCTGCTCGACTGGTACGGCCTGGCGCTCCTTCACGTCAGCCACGAAGGCCTCCGCCACGGCATGCTCCTGGCCTTTCTGGAACGCGGAGGAGATTGGTGGCGAGATGGGTAGAGTGAAACCCATGGCTCAAATAGGTGAACAGGGCCGCGGCGCCACCCTCCGGATGGCCCTCGCGCTCACCTGCCTCATCCTGGTCGTGGAGCTCGCCGGCGGGCTCATATCTCACTCCCTGGCCCTGCTTGCCGACGCCGGCCACATCCTGACCGACGTCTTCGCCCTGGGCCTGGCCTGGTTCGCGGTGGAACAGTCGAAACGGCCGGCCGACAAGCGCCGCAGCTACGGCTATCAGCGGGTCAGCATCCTGGCCGCGCTGGTCAACTCGGTGACTCTGGTCATCATCGTGATCGCGATCGCCTACGAGGCCGTCCGCCGTCTGGCGAGTCCTGAACCGGTGCAGGGAGAGGTCGTCATCGTCACGGCGCTCATCGGCATCGCGGTGAACTCGTTCGTCATCTTCGGACTTCGTGGCGAAAACAAGAGCCTGAACATGCGCGCGGCGTTTCTGCACGTCGCCGGTGATATCGGCGCTTCGGTGGGAGTTGTGATCGCCGGTGCGGTGATATTGCTGACCGGTTGGCTCTACATCGACCCCATCCTCTCCCTCGGCATCGCTTCCCTCATCGCCTGGGGAGCCTGGAGGATCGTCCGCGAAACCGTGAACCTCCTCCTGGAGGGAACACCGTCCGACATCGACCTGGCTGCCGTGACGGATGAAATCCGGCACACGGACCAGGTCGTCAGCATCCACGACCTGCATGTCTGGGCGCTTTCCTCAGAGGACATGGCACTGAGCGTCCATGTCGTCGTCGGCGACTTACCGCTTGGCGACGCTGAGCATGTGGTCCGGGACCTCGAAGGCAGGCTCTGCGGACGCTTCGACATAGGGCACACCACGATCCAGGTCGAGAGCTGTCATCCGTGCGGCGAGATTCACCACGGGGCAGGCGAGCACAACCACCCGCACGAACACATGACGTTTACTTCTGGGGCAGCAGCGCCTCCTCGCGCTGCAGGATCCGGCGCGCCACCGCGATAGCTGACGCGTACGTCGAATCCATCCCGCGGTAGCTCAGACCCCGTGCGCCAAGAGTTCGCGCCTGGGTGTATGGGGTGTCAGACGCGTAGTGGACGATGCCAAGGTCGAAGCTCAGCTGAGCCATGTTGACGCTCTCGGCGACGGGATAGCGTTCGGGCTGTCCGATCTCGTAGCAGGCGTCGAGATAAGGACCCGCCTCCATCTCGACCACCGTGTAGCGGCCCTGGTAGTAGAAGTCGAGGTAGTCGCGATTCTGGAGGAACGTGCCTCGGACGGTGACCGCGCGCTGGTTGTCGAGAGCTGATCCGTACACGAGGTTGGGCTGCACGTCGCTCGCCGTGAAGCAGTTGCTCAGCCAGTAGGTGTTGCCGGAGTGTTCGTTGTACACCGCGTTCGGGATCATCACGTCGCCAACGTCTGCGTTCAGCGTCGCCGCTTTGCCGAGCACGTAAACGCCGGCCACCCACGACGCCTGCTCGGCGACCTGGCGGAGGATGTGGTACGCGGCTTCGCCCAGCGGGTAGTCGACGTTGACGATGCACGCATCTGACTCGCGCAGCTTTCGCTCGTCGACCGCTCCGACGCGCGGATCAATCGCCGACGCGTCGAGCTTGGACAGCATGAACACCTGCGCCGCGGAGTCGACGCCAGTGCCGACGGCAGGGATGTGGCGAACGCCGTTCGCCGCCTCGAGCTCGGCGCGCCATTTGCGCAGCCGTTCACGTTCGGGGTGCACGTCGAACACCTGGCGCGCGCCGTAGTACAGCCAGTTCTGGCGTGAGGCTCGGCTGTGCCCGGCCTCGAGCTTGCGCCTCTCGGAGTCGAGGTCGCGGTCCGACTTGCCTATCCAGTCGATGATCTCGGTCTCGATGCGCCGCGCGACACCGGTCAGGACGTTGACCAGGCTGTGCGAGTTCGAGGAGACGAAATAGATGGGCGCGTCCCGTGCACCCAGCTCGTCCATCGCGGTCGCGATCGGCTGCCACCACCGGCTGGCGTTGCGAGCGAATCCGAGGTGGCTGCCGCCGATGAGCCGGAGCACGATCCTGCACTCCTCGCGCTTGATCGCGGCAACGTTGGCGTCGAAGCCGTCGCCCCACGCGCCACGAAGTCGCTGCCAGTCGTCGGGTGTCGCACCCGCCGCGCGCCTCGCGTCCTCGTCGGAAAGGTCGACGTCCTGCAGGGCGCGGTGAAGCTTGTTCCATTCGATCTGAAATGCGACGAGGGTCGGCACGAGGTCGTCGATGTCGGACCGGGAGGCGATCAGCACTGCGAGCGTGTTGTCGCCGCCGTAGTACCAGCGGCGGCGACGGGCAGGGGCTTTGACCGCCTTCCAGCTCATGATGTCGGCGCCGAGGGCCGCCTTGAACCCCTGCGGGCTCTGGCCCATGATCACGCGCCGGCACTGGTTGATGGCGCCAGGAAGCCGCCGCACGGCGTATAGCAGAGCGCCCATATCGGACTGCGGCTCGGCTGCGAGCGGATGGAGGACAGAGCCCATGCCGAGGTGCGCCTGGACGAGCGACTCGATCTTGATATCGCCTGAGCTCTGCAGCATGGTCGTGTACGTGCGCACGTACAGCTCAACTGCGTGCTTTCCGCTCCAGCCTGATGCGGGGGGTGCTTCCATCAGCGTGTCGAATATAGACCCGGGACTTACAAAACCATGAGGAAGCTTGGACGCTGCTCATGTGTAGTGGAGGCATGACAAGCCTCTTGCGATCCCGCCACCTTCGAATCGCCGGCATGGCCGTTGGCGCAGTCGCCGTTGCCGGCGCGGCTGTCGTCGTCACCGCTTCGGCAGCCGGCATGAGCTTCGGCCTCCGCCAGCCCAGCCAGCCGCAGTCCGCGGGCGCCAATCTGACCGCCGCCCAGGCGAACAGCTCATCCGCCGCATGCAGCGATTTCATGTCCCATTTCGCGGTCGACATCGGCAAGACCCAGGCCCAGATCAACACCGCCTTCCAGAAGGCCATCGCCGACACGCTGGCCGATGAGGTGAAGAGCGGGCAGATCACCCAGGCCCAGGCGGATGCGATCAAGCAGAAGCTGGTCAATCAGACGCCTTGCACGCTTCCGTCCACGATCGGCCACGCCGGCAGCAAGAGCGAAATTGCGGCTTACATGCAGCAGTACCTGACCGCGGCGGCTGCGGCGCTGGGGCTGAGCGAGACGCAGCTGAAGACGGACCTGGCCGGCGGCCAGTCGCTATCCCAGGTCGCGGCGGCGCACCACGTTTCAGAGGCCGATTTCCGCACCAGGCTGATCACGAACCTGAAGCCGGCCCTTGATGCGGCGGTGACGAACAAGAAGCTCACGTCGCAGCAGGAGACGCTCATCCTGCAGCGGCTGCAAAATGGAGCGCTGCCGCTGTGGAACGCTCCGGTTCACAAGCCCAAGCCCGCGGCGACAGCCAGGCCCGCGACGAGTTGATTCTGGGTTAGTTCATCTCTTCCGGCGGAGGGCCGCCGAGGCGGCGCATCAGCTCCTCCAGGAGCTGCCGCGTCTCCGGGTCGGCCATCAGCCGTTCCTGCATCTGCTCGGCCGAACGGCGGATCTCGGGGTCGGACATGAGGCGCTCGGACATCGCCTCGAAACGCGAGGCCATGTCCTGCATCGCTGATTCCTGGGCCACCTGGATGAGGATCGGCTGGCTCGCCGCTGCAGCCACCGCCTCCGCCTGGACGCGGACCATCTCGATCCCCTTGCATCCGAGGCACTCGCCTTTCAGCCCGCAGTGGCAGAGCTGGGGGCGCAGGCGGTCGAGCGCCGCGTGAAGGTCGGAAAGGTCGATGGGTCCTGCCACGGCAGCAAATCTACGAGGGTTTCGACTTCCCCGTGTACATGGCTTCTATCTGGTCCTGGAAGTGCTCCGCAACGACCTTCCTCTTCACGTCTTGTTTCAGCGAGAGCTCGCCGTCGGCCTCGTTGAAGTCGTGGGGTAGAAGGGTGAAGTATTTGATCGTCTCCCACTGTCCGAGCCTTTCGTTGACGCGGTCGACGGTCTGCTGGATCCGGGCCTTCACCGCTGCCTCGTCCAGGCCCTGCTTCCGAGCCGCGTCCCAGTCGGGAACGACCAGCGCGGTCACGTAGGGGCGGCTTTCGCCGACGATCACGGAACGCTGAATCAGCGGGTCGCTCAGCAGGGCGTGCTCGAGCTGCTGCGGCGCGATGTACTTGCCGCCTGCGGTCTTGAAGAGGGACTTCTTGCGGTCAGTGATCTTCAGGAAGCCGTCACCGTCGATCTCACCGATGTCGCCGGTGTAAAACCAGCCGTCTTTCATCACCTCGGCCGTGGCCTCCGGCTTGTTGTGATAGGCGCGCATGTTGCCCGGGCCCTTGACGAGGATCTCGCCGTCGTCCGCGATCTTCAGGTCGACACCCGGAAAAGGCTTTCCCACGGTCAGGAAGCGGTGCTCGTAGAGCGTGTTCGAGCACACGCCCGACGATGTTTCGGTCAACCCCCAGCCATTCAGGATTGGAATCCCGATCGCCCAGAAGAATTCCTCGATTTCGCGTGCCAACCCCGCTCCCCCACTGACGAAGAATCGCAATCGGCCTCCGGTCAGCCTGTTCCGCAGCGACGCCAGCACCAATCGGTCCGCCAGTCGCCGCTGCGCGCTCAGGATGGGACCCGGACTCGCGGTGCGGGAGAAACGCGTGCCGATTCGGACGGCCCAGTCGAAGATGGCGCGTCTCGCCGCGCCGGCTTCCTGCACGCGCGCCATCACGGCCGCATACATCTTTTCGTAGACGCGAGGAACGCTGCACATGACCGTCGGCTTGACCTCTTGAAGCTCCTCAGCAAGGTGGTCGGCGCCACGCGAGATCCATGTCTGTCCGCCGTAGACGAGGCCGACGAAGATCTCGTTGATCCGCCCATAGACGTGCGCGTAGGGGAGCCACGAAAGGGAGCGGTCCTCGTCGGTGATCGGATGCACCTTGACCGCGGCTCGGCTGACGTCGACCAGGTTGCGATGGGCCAGCTCGACTCCCTTCGGGACGCCCGTGGTTCCCGCCGTGTAGACGATCGTGCAGAGATCATCCGGACGGATGCGGCTCAGGCGTGACGACACCTCTGCTAGCTGCGCGGCGCCCTTCTCAATCCAGCCTGGCATGTCCCTGTCCATCACGGCGACCGCGCGCAGTGGACCGGCGACGGTGAGCTTGGCGGCAATCGAAGCGTTGGAGGCAATCGCCATCACCGCCCGCGAGTCCGCCGCGATCGTGTTCGCGACCTCGGGAGGTGTGTTCGGGTAGATGGGCACCGTGATGGCTCCGGCCGCCTGGATGCCAAAGTCGCAGTACAACCATTCGAGGCGGTTCTCGGAAAGCAAGATCACGCTGTCCCCGCTCTTCACGCCGCTCTCGATGAGGGCCGAAGCCACCGCAAGCACGTGGCCTCGCATTGCATCCCAGCTCTCCACCTGCCACGCATCGCCGTCGCGGTAATGAATCAGCGCCCGGGCGCCGTACCTCGCGGCGTGGCGGAAGAACACGCCCAGCGTGGTGCGGTCGGCAATCGTCTCGGGATCGATGTCCGGCGTGGTGGCGGCGTTGGTCCTTAACGCGGACGTGGTGCTACTTGACCGCCTTGATGGTGAGCGTCAGGGTTCCCGACGGCACGCTGACTGTGACCTTGTCGCCTTTCTTGTGGCCGACGAGCGCGCGCCCCACCGGGGAGTCGACCGAGATGCGCCCAGCCGAAGGGTCGCTTTCCACGGCTCCGACCAGGTGATAGGTCTCGCTCTCGCCGTCGTGGTCGACCACCTCGATGGTGGAGCCTGGAGCGACCACGCTCGAGTGCGGATCCCTGATGATTTGAGCTCGTCCGATCATCTCCTGCAGCTCGTAGATCCGGCTGTCGAGTAGACCGACCTCCTCCTTCGCCTGTTCGTATTCGGGATTGTCTTCGATGTCGCCCGGCTGAAAAGCCTCTTTGAGGCGTTCGCCCGCTTCGGCGCGGCGCTTCAGCGCGACTTCTAGATCGCGCTTGAGCTTCTCGAGCCCCTCCGGGGTCAGCAAAACAGGTTCGGTTAGATCCATACCCAAGCCCTAGTTGAATAATAGCCCGGCGTATGGACCCCACCGATCTGAGGGCCGAGCTCGCCGAACAGTTGGCGAATAGTACGGCAATCGATGCCGAGACGTTCAATGCCGTGTGCTTCCTGCTCACCCGAGCGCTCGATGGCCTCGAGCTCAACGTGCCGGACGCCGCGCCACTCGTGCGCCGCTTGTTGAGAGTCGCCGGACGGGTCGTCATCGACACCGGGATGCCCGACTCGTCACCCGAAACCTGGCCCAACACAAAACAGATGGCCCTCGAGTGGATCGACGAGGCGCTGCGCGCGCTCGGTTACGAGGCGCGGCGCGGCGAGGTCAGTTGATCAATCGCGCCGCGGGAGGCGCCGGCGCGTAGTTCGGGTTGAAGTCCACACCGACCTGGGCGCCGCCCGCGACCGTGGCTGACCAGGCGATGACCTGGCCGGCCAGGGGTGCGCGATCGCCGCCGGTGATCTTCCAGTAGGCCGCCGGGGTGTAGATCGTGCCGATGTACTGAGTCCCGGCCCCACCGTCCAGGGTGTTGTTGCACGTGACGGGCACTCCGCCCGCTTCGTAGATGACGATCCAGTTGTACTGCTCTCCGCTGTACACATATGTGGCGCCCTGCGCGTTCTGTGACATGCAGGAGCCTGCGGTGAAGTAGAACTGAACGGCCCCTGGCGTGATCTTCGCGTTCGCGCACGGTGCGTTAGGGTCACCCGTGCCGGCCGCGGCAGGCGCCTGGCAGTAGTTCTCGTTTGCCACATCGCCTCCGGTGTTCGGCGGGTATTGGAGCTGCATGTCCGCGTTTTCCTGGGACAGGGTCGTCGGCGGTGGTGTGCAGCTGCTGAAGCACTGTGGCGCAGCTTCGTCGTCGGGGGGCTGGCAGTTTTGGGTCCGCACCTGGGCGTAGCACACCTTGTTTGGAAGTAGCGTGCTCGCGGTGACCGAGCAGATCGTGTGGCCGGCCGAGCCGCATGGCCAACCGCCTGTTCCGCCGCTCAGCACCGCTCCGGCACCGCCGTTGGGATATGGCCCTACCGGGCTGCCGCCGCTGAAGCCGGGGGCGTTGAAGCGGTTGATGAAAGAGAAGTTGTTCGGGTTGCCGTCACACCCGTTCGGGTTCAGGTAGACGTTGTAGTACTGCGCTCCGGGTGCGTTCTGGGTGATGCTCACATCGATCACCTGGTCCTTGATCGGAGGGTCGACCGTGGCCGCCACCTGGCACGCTGACGGCGCGCTCTCGCGGCGGCAGCCTGGCGCCCCAAGGCATGGGTTGGGCGTGAACTTGCTTGTGTTGTCCAAGAACTGGTCGTACCGGACGGAGGTCAGCTCGACGCCCCAGTTGCCGACCCCGAGCCCGCCGTGCTTGATGCCGTAGCCGGAGGCGATGTTCACGGCCAGCGTGAAGTTGCCGGCGCAGTTCGCGCCGTTCAGGTTCCAGAACTGGGGGTTGGCCTGGCTCGTCGTGCCGGGACCGATGGTCGGGTTCGATGGGAGGATGTACTCCTCGTTCGGCGCCTTGAGCTCGTTCGACAGGAGGCTGTTGGTCGCGTCCGACGTGTAGCCGCCCGTCCACTGGTACACCCCGGCGTCCAGGAAGGCGCATTTTGCCGGTGAAGCTCCGCTCAGGTGAAACGCCCCGTACGATCCCGGCTGCATCTCGGTGTAGGTGCCCCGGTTGTCCAGGTTGAATGACTGCACAGTGTTGTAGAACCCGACCGAGGGGGCCGTGTATCCGGGGTCGGGAAGGGTGGGGGCAGGCACGACCGGGATGCCGACCACGTCTCCTGAATTGCAGGATCCACCGTTGGTTCGCGGGTCATAAGGCGTGAATCCCGGGGTGGAGTTGTAGCACCAGTATTCGGCTGTGCTGCAGGTCGAGCCGGCCGCCCCGTAGCAGTTCCCGGCCTCGTGCAGGTTGGTGTTGACGCATGCTTGCCCGTTCGCGTACACGTCGCCCAGGACCGTCAGCGTGCCGCCACCATTCATGGTCAGCGAGCAGCCGGTCGGGCTGAGCGTCAAGATCGCCGGCGTCTGCCTCTGGTTGCCGACGATCGAGGTGGCGGTAGCCCCGACGCCGACCGTGGGGGAGCCACCAAAGATCTGGATGAACGCCAGCGGCAGGCTGTGATTCGTCGTGTACGAGAACTGATATCCGTTGAACTGGGTGTTCGTGGCGACGATCTTCAGCGAATATCCGCCCGGAAAGGTGTAGTCCCACTGGTCCCACGGCAGGAAGTTGTTGGGGGGGACGCCGGTCGTGCCGTTTGTATGAGTGCTGGCAGGAATGCCTGAGTAGATGCGGAGGTCGTTCTCGTACAAAGTGACGGACGCCGGGATGACCTTGTTGACCAGGTCGGTGTAGTTGGGATAGTTCTCGTACCAGTCGCCCGCCGCGAGGGCGGCGGCGTCGACCGCAGTCTGCTGGTCGCGCCGGTCCACGTAGGCGCGTCCCGAGTCGACAGAGAGGCCCAGCATCCCGAACAGCACCAGGATCAAAAGGGCGATCAGCACGATCGCCTGGCCTTCCTGAAGGCTTCGGCGCGAAGGCTTAGTTCGAGTACTCGGCACGGTAGATCGCATATGCGGTGATGACGATGTTGTTTCCGACAACTTGCTGGATGATCGGTGTGACCGGCCGGAACGTGTACCAGAGCGTCACCTTGATCGGCTCGTTGCCCACGGCCGGAGTGATGTCGTTGCAGCCGCCGCCGAGGTTGGGTGAGGGGTAGGAGCCGAGTCCTCCACGGGGGCCGTTAGGTTTGCCGTTGCCGTCAGCGCTCGGGTCGGTGATGAAGATCCACCCGGTATTAGCAGCCGGGAGCTGGGGTGAGCCGACCGGGGTGCCGTTGTTGGGCAGGGGACCGTTCGGGCAGGCTGGGTTGTTGGCCAGGTTCATGATCACGGCGTGGCCCTGGATCGCATTGGCGACATCTGAGTCGGTCGGCCAGCAGTGGACGTAGCCCGGAGGGGAGCATCCGACGCCGTTGGCGTCGATGAAGTCAGACGCTCGCACGGCGACTCGCGCGCCTTCGTTGGCTGCCTGCTGCAGCGTGATGTACAGGTACAACGCGCGGCCAAAGTCGATGATCCCGAACGTGAGCAGCAGGATGATCGGCGCGATGATGGCGAACTCGGTCAGCCCCTGTGAGCGCTGGCTGCGCGTGTATGAGGAGACTGTTTCTTTCATGGTTTGCCCTGGATCGTGAAGTGTTCGTTGTAGGCGATGTTGATGCTGTTGCCGAATATGCCCTGGATGAAAGGTGTGATGAGCTGGAACTTCATTAGCAACATCACGTTGATGTCACCCAGGCGCCACGAGTTGTCCTGCGGGGCGGACGCGAGGGTCCCGTACTGAGCACCGCCGGGTGTGGTGTAGCAGGCGTACGCATAGATTGTCTGCGGAGTTGGCGGATAGGCAGACTGTGGATAGGGCTTGTCACCCGATGAGTTGCTATCACTGGGGGTCAGGCATCCGTTGGTCCCGATGAAGGTCACCTGGCTCGCGTTGAAGCCGGCGCCGCTCAGGGCTTGCCTGACGGTGTCCTGGATCTCGGAGTCCTGGAGGAAGTTGTTCGTCCTCAAGTTGGTGCTGTACCAGGCCGCGTGACGCGCGCCCTCGCGTGCAGCTCCCTGCATGGCGACGGAGAAGTAGAAGGCGCGCGAGAGGTCGATCAGGCCCATGGCGAGGAGAAGCAGCACCGTCGATGAGATGGCGAACTCCACCAGCGACTGGCCGCGCTGTTTGCGGCGGCGGACGGCCATTCTTCCTTCAGGCACTTTGATGCCGGACATTTAAGCAACCGGGAACCATTCTGTTGGCCTCTAACGCAGAAAAAGTCGATTTCGTTCGACAAAAGAGCAAGGAATCTGTAAGCGGGGGCCGAACCACGGTCTTCCGGCTAGAAGTAGGGCTCGTCCCCCACAGCCGACTGGGTGAGGTACAGGGTCCCGACGGCGACAAGCCTCGAAAGAGGAAGGGCCTCATCAAGACACTCGATTCCGGGGTTGGAAGCTCATCATTATGCCCCGCCGTAAAGCAACGGCGTAAAGGCATGAGTCAAACGTCAGCGGGCTTACACAAGCAAGGGCCAAGGTGGCAGGACGTGCGCGCGAAGGCGATCGACGCCACCTTCGACGCGGACCGGCGCCGTGTCGGCGAGCGGGTGGCGCTGGTTTTCCGGTGGCTCTTCCTCATCGTCCTCGGCGCCCTTAACAACCTGAACCCCAACGCGACCTCCGAGGACAAGGTGATCATCGACGTCGTCCTCTTCGTCTGGGCGGTGATGAACGTCGTCGTCCAGGTGACGCTTGTTCGTGGTTACCGGCCTGGCAAGCAGTTCAGCCTGAGCACGATGGTGCTCGACATCCTCTTTGCGTCCACATTGGTCTACCTGTCAGACGGTTTCAAAAGCCCTTTCTTCCTTGCGCTGTTCCTCGCCGTAATCACCAACGCGGTGCGTTTCGGCGCGACCGCCAGCTTCCTCTCGGCGCTGCTCGTCTCCTTCCTGTATCTGTTCATCGGCGGCGGCTTCACGCCCGCAAACTTCAACATCAACACCAACGCGACCATCGGCACGATGTTCCTGTTCCTGGTCGTCGCCCTGGCCACCGGCTACATGACGAGAGAACTCGAGCGCGAACGTCGCGCTGCGGTGGAGAGGGCGGCGCAGGCAGACTCGCTGCGCGAGCTGAGCATGAACCTCGTCAGCGACACGGACATCAAGGATGTCTTCGACGTGCTTGTCGACCACGCGGTGCAAATGACGACCGCACAGCACGGGCGCGTGGTGGTTTCTTCGCAAGATGGTTTCTCGGTCGTGGCCGCGGCGAACCGCGACGGAAAAGAGACCGTGCCGGAGTCTGAAACACTGGACGAGCACCAGTTGCACCAGGCGGCCGGCACAGGCGAGGCCGTGTTCGCAGCTGACCGAAAACAGCTGGTGGTGCCCATCGCATCGGGAGACGGAGCGACCGTGCTTGTCGTGCTGAACCAGGCCCAGGCACTGTTCACCAACCAGGACCTTTTTGCGGTCGATGCACTCACGGGCAGCTCGGCAGTTCCCGTCGCGAACGCACTGCGCTATCTGCGCAGCCGGCAGGAGGCGACCACCGACGGCCTCACGGGCCTCGTCAACTCGCGCGAGTTTCGAAGACGGCTCGAAGGCGCATTTGCGCGCCAGGACCGCCGCGACTCACCTCTATCCCTGCTTCTGATCGACTTCGACCACTTCAAGTCGGTCAACGACCAGCTCGGCCACCAGCACGGCGACCTCGTTTTGCAGATGGGGGCCCGCATCGTCCGAACGGCCGTCCGAGGCCAGGACCTGGTCGCGCGTTACGGCGGAGACGAGCTTGCGGTCATCGTCGCCGATGCAAACGGCGCGTCCGCACAGCGCCTTGCCTACCGCATCATCGATGCGGTCCACGCCGCTGCGGTGACGACGATCCCCGGCCAGCACCTGACGTTCAGCATCGGGGTCGCGTCGTACCCGGAGGACGGATTCACGGCTACTGAGCTGATCGCGGCAGCAGACCAGGCGCTCTACCTCGCCAAGCGCGAGGGCAAAGACCGTCCTTGCACCTTCCCTCAGCTGGTCACCGAGCTGGAGCTCGCGGACGGCAACCTTGTCTCAATGCTGGCAGAGGCCGGGCCGCAGGTCATGGTCGCCGCGGCGCACGCGGTCGACCACCGCAACCCTGTGACACAGGGACATTCGAGCCGGGTGGTCGCGATTGCCGACGCGATCGGCCGCCGCGCCGGCATCTCCTCGAGCGACATGGAAAGCCTTCGCGCGGCCGCGTTTCTCCACGACGTCGGCCACATGACGCTTCCGTCGGGCGGAGACGGATTCGAGGCACCAGGGCATTGCGAAGACGGCGAGAAGATCGTCGCGGGCGCGAACTTCTCGCCTGACGTCGTGACGGCCGTGCGCCATCACCACGATCGGTGGGACGGCTCGACCGACCCGGCCCCGCTGATGGCTCGCATCCTCGCAGTCGCAGAACGTTTCGAGGCCATGACGGCGGGTCGCGGCTGCGCCCGGCTCGGATCTCTGGAAGCGCTCGAGGAAGTACAGAAAGGAGCGGGGACGGAGTTCGATCCCGCCGTAGTCGAGGTACTAGGCCATGTCATCCAGGATCGGGGCCTCGAGCTGAACCTGCCCGACATTTCGCTGCCCGCGATAGTGCCTGCGTCGGAGCCGGTCGCGGCTTCGTAGCTCGACCTTCCTCCGCAGCCGCTCCCGGCGCAGCTCGAGGTCTTGTGCCTCATCCGGCATGCGGCGCTGCGCGGCTTCGACCACAGTCAAGGCGCGTTCCGGGTCGCGCCTCCTCCACTCGAGCAGTCGTGCCCGAGCGACTGAGACGCGCATGTCGTTGCGCGCGCTCAACTCGAGCCAGGCGAGAAGGCTGTCCGCGGCGCCGATGGAGCCTCGCCGCACCAGACGTCGCGTGATGAGCAGGCCGGCGGTCGCGGCCGCCTCGCCCTCGGCGAATGTAGTTGCGTTGCGCAGGGCGCGCCACCCGTCGGCGCGAGCACCGCGCCGCCAGCGGTGCTTGCCGAGGGCGAGCCAATCGTCGGCGTCCATGTCGACGTCGGCGCCTTTCAGCCGGCGCAGGAGCCGCGAGTGCAGGTGAACGAGGCTGATCACGTCAAGGCGGTTGTGCTCGAGCGCGGCCTCGAGGTATCCGCGCGCGCCGGCGCGGAGGTAGTCGAAGTAGGCGTCGGGCACCATGGCGCTCGGCAGCGGATCGTCGCGTTCGTAGCCAAGCACGCGCTCCTCGACCAGGCGGAGCGTGCAGCTTTCAAGGCGATGCCGGTAAAGAGCGCGGACCAGGGTCAGCAAGTCGACGTGCGCCGCATGCGTGAACTCGCCGGCCATGCGCGCCATGACCCACCGCGTGCGCAGCACCGGCAGGTCGAATGAGCCGCCGTTGAACGTCGCGATCCCCGCGGCCGGCCGGAGCTCGGTTTGCAGCGCGTGGAGGAATGCCGGCTCCCTGCCCGGTTCGGGCAGGAACAGTTGCGCCACGCGCAGGCCGCAGTCGATCGGGGTGGCGACCGCGGCGGCGAAGACGTAGGTGCCCGCGCCTCCGCTCAGGCCGGTCGTCTCGGTGTCGACGTAGGCGACGCGCCCTGGGTCGGGGTCGAGGGGCGGCAGCGAGATGACCTCCTGCCGCATGGCGGCAGCGCCGAATGGGGTCAAGACGTCTTCGAATCCATGAGGCAGCTCGTAGCTGCGCTCTGGCCGCGGGCGCGGTGGCGCGCCTAGACGGGTAAGGCGATCGCGGAGAGAAGTTTCAAGCACGCCTCTTTCGCTCCTTCCACGAGATGAAGCGGGCCGACGCAGGATGGACAGCCTGCGGCGCACGGACAGTCCTGCACGAGCAGTGCCGCGTCGTCGAGCAGCTCGCGATGCAGCTCGTACAGGCGCGACGCGAAACCGACGCCGCCCGGATAAACCTCGAAGACAGTGACAGTCGGCAGCTGCGTCGTCACGGACCGCACCTCGGCGACGGAACCGAGGTCTCGTGGATCGCACATGAGGCGTAGGCTCGCGACGTGCCGCAGAGAGTGGGCCATGCCCTGCAGACCCGCTTCGAGCGTTTCCGCGCCGAGCGAGCGCCACATCGCATCGTCCACAGTGATCCAGTAACCGGTCGTATGCAGCGTTTGCTCGGGAAGGTGGATGGGCCCTGCGCCGATGTTCTCGTGCGTGTGGAACCGGATCTTCTTGAACATTGAAGCGAGACTTGTGATCTTTAGCTCGCCATGGCTGCGTGTGAGGCCACGCGTATCGGGGCCAGCGAACGTGTCGAGCACCTGCACAGTCACCGAGGCGAGCGCGTCGGTGTAGTAGTCGACCTCGACGGGCCGGACGTACGCCTTCTTCTCGTCCCAGTCGAGTCGGTCGACGTGATACTGCGCGCCTTCGTGGAGATATACGGCCTCTTCGTGAAGCAGCACCGGTGCAGTGAACTGGTCCATCTCGCCGATCACCGATGGGCGGGGCTGCGAGGTGTCGATGATCACGACGTTGTCGGCGAGGATGCGGCGCAGGTGCACCTCCTCGGCCGGGAAAGCCTGCCGGCTCCAGAACCACCTCCCGCCCGATCGCGTCGCCGAGCCGTCGTCCTCAAACAATCGAAGCAGCTCCTGCACGTCCGCTCCCCCGAGGCGCTCGTCATCCACGAAAGGAAGCTCGAACAAGCCTGCCTGCAGATGCGCCGCAAGAAGCAGCAGGTTGTCCGGATCGATCAAACCTTCCTCGGGATCTGAGCCGAGGAAGTACTCGGGATGGCGGACGATGAACTGGTCCAGGGGAGAGCTCGACGCGACGAACACGCCAACCGAGCCGGACCTGCGTCCTGCGCGGCCGAGCTGCTGCCAGGTCGACGCGATGGTGCCCGGGTAGCCAACCAGGACTGCGCACTGCAGGCTGCCGATGTCGATGCCCAGCTCGAGCGCATTCGTGCTCACGACGCCTGTGATGTCTCCGCTGCGCAGCCCCGCCTCTATCTCGCGTCGGTGCAGCGGGAGGTAGCCGGCCCGGTAACCGCGCACGCGCCGCGACGAGTCGAGGCGCGGATCGAGGTCTTGCCTGAGGTAGCTGAGCATCACCTCGACCGCAAGGCGGCTGCGACAGAACACGATGGTCTGCACGCCTGCCCGGATCCATGGCGCTGCAATGCGGCGCGCTTCGAGCATCGAGCTGCGCCTGACCCCGAGTTCGCGATTGACCAGAGGTGGGTTATAGAAGACGAGCCGCCTTTCGCCGCGAGGAGCGCCGCTGCGGTCGACGAGGGCGATGTTCTCTTCCTCGAGCAGACGCTGCGCCAGCTCGAGCGGATTGCGGATCGTCGCCGACGCGCAGATGAAAGTGGGGTTCGAGCCGTAGAAGGCGCAGATGCGCTTGAGCCGCCGGATGACGTTGGCGACCTGGCTGCCGAATAGGCCGCGATACGTATGGAGCTCGTCGATGACGACGAATTCGAGGCTCGAAAAGAGGCGGCGCCACCGCGTGTGGTGGGGGAGCAGGCCGGTGTGCAGCATGTCGGGGTTGGTCATCACGACGTGGCCGCCTTCTCGGATCGCGGTGCGCCGTCCGGGCGGTGTGTCGCCGTCGTAGGTATCCACCCGGACCTCGATCGGGAGGCCCGACTTCAGCGCGCCGAGCTCGGCCAGCTGGTCCTGGGCGAGCGCCTTGGTTGGATATATGTACAGCGCGCGTTTTTCAGGGTTCTCGAGCAGGCGCTGAAGAACGGGGAGGTTGTAGCAGAGTGTCTTTCCGCTGGCGGTCGGTGTGACCACCACCAGGTGCCGGCCGCGCCGCACAGCGTCGTATGCCTCGGCCTGGTGGGAGTAGAGTCGCTCGACGCCACGCCGCGCGAGAGCCGCGACCAGCTCGGGGCGGAGGTCGGCCGGCAGCGCCACAAGATTGGCGGCGGCTGCGGGAATCACGTGGTCCAGCGTTATGTCACCTGGGAACTCGGATGGATCGAACCGAGGTCCTGAGGACATATGTTCGGGAGGTTAAACGAACATTCGTTTGGAGTCAAGTATGCTGGAGGAGGAGGGATCCAGGGAGAAGGGCGTCCTGCCCGAGCCCCCGGTCGAGCCGGAGAGGTACGAGCCGGGCTCTGAGCCCGACTTCGAGAGGCTGTACCGCAACACATATCGGCGGATCCTTGGCACCTTGATCGCGCTGGTGCGCGACGTGCCCACAGCCGAGGATTGCGCCCAGGAGACCTTCGAGCGGGCGTACCGGAACTGGAGCACCTGGCGTCCGGACGCCCCGGTCGAGGCATGGCTGCACCGGATCGCGATCAACGTGGCCATCTCCGACCGCCGGCACCAGCGCATCCGCCAGGCGGGCGAGGTGATCAGGCGGCTCGGCCGCCCGGCGCCCGGCCCGGACCCGTCCCTTGTCGCGGAGCGCTCCGATCTTTTCAGAGCCGTCAGCAGGCTCCCGACCAAACAGGCGGCGGCGCTGGTGCTTCGCCATTACCACGGCTACACCAATCGCGAGATCGCGGCTGCGCTCGGCGTGCCTGAACAAACTGTCGCCTCGCGGCTGGCCGCCGCCCGCAAGCACCTGCAAGTCGTCCTGGGCCGGTAGGACGAAGAATGGTTGCCCGACCGCCCGTCGGCGTTATGGCTTCTTACAGATGAGCGACATCGAGCGCGAGCTGGAGCAGGAGCTGCACCGGGTCCTCGACCCGATGTCGGCTCGCCCTATCCCGCCGCGCAGATCAATCCAGGCCCATCGCACCCTCAAGACATTGCTGGGAGGTGCCGGCGCCGCCCTCACCATCAAAGTGCTCACCGGGGTGGCGGTTGCCGCTGCGGCGGCCACGGTGGCCGGGGTTGCCACGACGGGCAGCCTGAACCCTGCAACCTGGGGCCAGCAAGTCGAGCAGCGAGTCTCGGACTGCAAGTCGCAGCTCGCCGCGGGTGCCCACGGGATCGGCGATTGCGTCAGCACCTTTGCCAACCAGCACGGCGCCGCCGTGGCGAGCGCCGCGCGCCATCACGGCAATGGGAACGGTGATGGAAGCACCAAAGGCAATGGCAGCTCGAACGGCACCGGCAACTCGAACGGCCACTCGAAAGATCACCTGAAGGGCCAGGCGACTGTTCCGGCCACCTTGGAACCTGAGGCGAGCGACCCTGTAGCCGGTCACCCGCCCGCGAGGATCACGCCTGGTCCTTGACGCCTCGTTTTAGTTAGACCCTTCCTCTCGTGGGGCCGGG
>Ga0209805_1000296_pt1 | contig 30348 bp, 21 predicted proteins | sample GraSoiAngelo_148_FD_185905 | JGI IMG/M metagenome (GOLD analysis project Ga0209805, IMG submission 185905) | Grasslands soil microbial communities from the Angelo Coastal Reserve, California, USA - 14_1009_09_20cm (SPAdes) (version 2) | ecosystem: Environmental > Terrestrial > Soil > Grasslands ...
AAGATCGCTCCTAGCGGCGGCAGGGTCAGGGTCACGCTGTGCATGTGGCCGTGCATCGCGACCGGCACCGCCTCCACTCCCCCCAGGTTGCCCTGACCGCTTCCGCCGTACATCGGCGCGTCGCTGTTCAGGATCTCGAGCCACCGCCCCGGATGGGGAATCCCGATCTGGTAGTTCTGACGCGGCACCGGCGTGAAGTTGAAGGCTGCGACGAGGATGTCCTCGGGTGACCGGCCGCGGCGGATCAGGCTCACGACGCTGTTGTCTGCGTCGGTGACGTCGATCCAGGAGAATCCCGCGGGGTCGAAGTCCAGCTCATAAAGCGCCTTGTAGTCGCGCAGGGTGCGGTTCAGGTCTCCGACCCACAGCCGCAGGCCGCCATGCTGCGGTTGGTCGAGAAGGTGCCAGTCCAGGCTCTGCTCCACGTCCCACTCGTGCCACTGGCCGAATTCGCCGCCCATGAAAAGAAGCTTCTTGCCCGGCTGCGCGTACATCCAGCCGTACAGGACCCTCAGGTTGGCGAACTTCTGCCAGTCGTCGCCGGGCATCTTCGAGATGAGCGATCCCTTGCCGTGCACCACCTCGTCGTGGGACAGCGGGAGCATGAAGTTCTCTCCGAACGCATACAGCATCCGGAACGTGAGGTTGGAGTGGTGGAACTTGCGGTGCACCGGCTCCCGCTCGAAGTAGTAGAGCGTGTCGTGCATCCAGCCCATGTCCCACTTCATGCCGAAGCCAAGCCCGCCCACGTAGGTTGGTCGCGAGACGAGTGGCCACGCGGTCGACTCCTCGGCGATGGTCTGCACGTCCGGCTGCTCCTTGTAGACCTCGATGTTGAAGCGGCGTAGGAAGTCAACCGCCTCGAGGTTTTCCCGGCCGCCGAACTTGTTCGGGATCCACTCGCCCTGCTTGCGTGAATAGTCGAGATAGAGCATCGATGCCACCGCGTCGACCCGCAGCCCGTCGGCATGGTAGCGGTCGAGCCAGCACAGCGCGCTGCTCAGCAGGAAGCCGCGGACCTCGTTGCGCCCGTAGTTGAAGATCGACGAACCCCAATCCGGGTGCACCCCGAGTCGGGGGTCAGCGTGCTCGAACAGGTGCGTGCCGTCGAAGTTCTGCAGGCCGAACTCGTCGGCCGGGAAGTGCGACGGCACCCAGTCCAGCACCACGCCGATGCCGTTCTGATGCAGGTAGTCGACGAGGAACATGAAGTCATCCGGCGTGCCGTAGCGCGAAGTCGGCGCGAAGTAGCCGGTCACCTGGTAGCCCCACGACTCGTAGAGTGGGTGCTCCATGACCGGCATGAACTCCACGTGCGTGAAGCCCGTGCGGCTCACATAATCCGCGAGGCGCGGCGCCATCTCGCGGTAGGTCAGCCACCGGTTGCCTTCCTCGGGCACGCGCATCCACGATCCGAGGTGCATCTCGTAGACAGACCACGGCTCGTTGCGGTTGTTCGTGTTGCGCCGGCTCTGCATCCAGCTCTCGTCGCCCCACTCGTAGGACGACATGTCCCAGACGATCGACGCCTGCCGCGGGGGAGCCTCCGAGTAGGACGCGAACGGATCGGCCTTGTCGACCCCCTTCCGGGTCACTTTGGAGTGGACGTAGTACTTGTACAGGGCCCCGTGCGTGATCGTGGGAATGAATCCCTCCCAGATCCCGGACTGCTCGCGCGCGTACAGGCCGTTCGCGTCCTTGTCCCAACCGTTGAAGTCACCGATGACGCTGACCGCGTCGGCGTTGGGAGCCCAGACCGCGAAATACGTTCCCTCGGGGTCGTGTGAAGGATGCGCGCCAAGCTTTTCGAAGAGGTGGCCGTGCGTGCCCTCGTTGAAGAGGTGCAGGTCGAACGGGCTGAGCAGCGAGCGGGCGACCATGCTCATACCGGCGTCACCAGGTCAAGAATCCCACGCAGAGGGATGCGCACCCAATCCGGTCGGAGGTTCAACTCGTATCGAAGCTCGTACAACGCCTTCTCCAGCAGCATGGTGGTGAGCTGCAGCTCGAGATCTTCCTGGGACTGGGGTATCCACGAGGCGTTTCCTGCAGTGCTCAGGTAGCTCTTCAAAAACACCGCGGAGACGGAATCCACCCAGAAGCGGGCCCAACCCTGCAGGTTGGCCAGCCTCTCGGCAGGTATCTCCTGCGACCGCAGCGCGGCCTGGCTCGCATAGGAGAAAGAGCGCAGCATGCCCGCAACGTCGCGCATCGCGAGCCGTTTCAGGCGTCGCTCGTATAGCGTGCGAGTCGGCTCGCCCTCGAAGTCGATGATCACGAAGTCGTGCCCGGTGTACAGGACCTGGCCCAGGTGGTAGTCGCCGTGGACCCGGATCCGATTCGTGTTCAGCCGGCGGGCGAGGAAGGACCGCAGCATGTAGGCGATCCTGGGCTCGAGCTCCAGCACCTTGCGCCCTTCCTCGCGCGTATCGGGAGGCAGCTTTCCGAGCTGCGTGCGCAGCAGGTCCGTCGCGCGCATGGCGAGGCCGCTGAGCGACTGGTAGATCGAGCGCTGGTCGGTCGGCGTGATCCGTTCGGGCGCAAAGGCGGGATCAGTCGGGTCGGACGACATCGCGGCATGCAGCTCCGCCGTCCGGCGACCCAACAGGCGTGCCGAATCGAGGTAGCCACCGATCGTCCTTGTCGCCACCTCCGGCAGGTCATGCTTGCCCCCATCCACGATGCTGCGAGGCGTGGCGGGCGGCTCGAGACCCGCGAGCTCAGGTCCGCTGAAGAAGTGTGCGAGCGTGTTGAGGGTGTACTGCCAGGCGTCGCCCTGGTTGGGCACGTACCCCTGGAGGATCGCGATCGACACTGGCTCACCCTTGCCGCGGCGGTACTCCAGGCTCCCGGCGAGCGGTGCGATCTGCGCGAAGTTCGCCTTCTCGGTCAGGAACCGGCCAACCTCGAGCTCGGGGTTGACCCCCTCTTCCAGGCGCCGGAAGACCTTGAGCATCAAGCGTTCGCCGAAGATCACCGAGTTGTTGCTCTGTTCGGCCACCGAGAGCTGCGCCTCCAGGCGGACTGTCTCCGGACCGCGAAGGCGCGCGAACGCGTGCGTGGTCGAGCCGATCAGAGTCCCCGCGCCTCCTGCGGCGCGGCGGCGGCGTGCGATCGCGCCCAGCAGCGCCTCGGCAAAGTTCGGCGGCCCGAGCGCGTCATACAGAAGCCCGCGACTCTCCTCGCCCTGGTTGCGGACCCACGCAATCGCGGACATCGGCCAGCGTTCGAGGATGTGCGAAGCCTCGGCCGGGTTGGCGTAGGCGATGGGGAGCATGTACGTGTCCGGGTCGCCCTCGGCGTAGCCGATGACGACTGAGGCGAGGTACGAGTAGCCCTCGGCGCCCGGGACGGTCACCACGTCCTGGATCGACGCCGTCTTCATGCGGCGCGCCTTGCCCGCAAACCAGCGGCGCTGCGGGATGTAGCCGAGCAGCACGTTCTCGAGCCGGTCCTTCGCCGCGCCCACGAGGGCGGACTCCCAACCACCGACCGTGCGCACCTCGGGCAGCCTCGTCGCCAGGGACGTGGCCCCGTCGCTCTGGAGCATGGGCACGGCGCGCGGCTGCATCGCGAACCAGTAGAAGGCGTGGGGGCCGAGGGTCAGGAAGTAGGGCGCCTCGCCGATGACCGGCATCTCGTTGCTGCTGAAGAGCTCCACCGGCACCAGGCCCTTCCACTGGCTGAGGTCCAGCTCGACCGGCTGCAGGAACCGCGAAAGGTTGGCGACGCACAGGATCTGCTCCGACTCGTAGCGGCGGACGTACGCGAGCACCTTGCGGTTCTCGGGCCGCAGCAGCTCGAGCGTGCCGCGGCCAAACGCGCGGTGGCGCTTGCGCAGCGCGATCAGGCGCTTGGTCCATGAGTAGATCGAGTGCGGGTTGCCCTGCTGCGCCTCGACGTTGACCGTCTCGTAGTGGTACTCGGGATCGGTGATCACCGGCAGGTATAAACGCTGCCGGTTGGCGCGCGAGAAACCCGCATTGCGGTCGGCGCTCCACTGCATCGGCGTTCGCACGCCGTTGCGGTCGCCGAGAAAGATGTTGTCGCCCATGCCGATCTCGTCTCCGTAGTAGAGGACCGGAGTGCCGGGGAGCGAGAAGAGCAGTCCGTTCATGAGCTCGATCCGGCGCCGGTCGTTGCCCAGGAGCGGCGCGAGACGGCGCCGGATGCCGAGGTTCAGCCGGGCCAGGCGGTCCTGCGTATAGGCGCGGTACATATAGTCGCGTTCCTCGTCGGTGACCATCTCGAGCGTGAGCTCGTCGTGGTTGCGCAAGAAAAGGGCCCACTGCGTACTGTCGGGGATGCTCGGCGTCTGGGCCAGGATGTCGACGATGGGGAAGCGGTCCTCCATCCGGATCGACATGAAAAGGCGCGGCATGAGTGGGAAGTGGAATGACATCTCACACTCGTCGCCCTGGCCGAAATACGCCACCGCGTCCTCCGGCCACTGGTTCGCCTCGGCCAGCAGCAACCGGTTCCGGAAGCTCGAGTCGACGTGTCGCCTCAGGTCCTTGAGGAACTGGTGCGTCTCGGGAAGGTTCTCCCCGTTGGTGCCCTCTCGCTCGTATAGATAGGGCACCGCATCAAGCCGCACGCCATCGATTCCCATCTCCATCCAGAAATCGAGGACTTTGAAGATCGCCTCATGAACCTTCGGGTTGTCGAAGTTGAGGTCGGGTTGGTGGGAGTAGAAGCGGTGCCAGTAGTAGGCGTTGGCGACGTGATCCCAGGTCCAGTTCGAGGTCTCGAAATCTTTGAATATGATCCGCGCGTCCTGGTAGCGCTGGTTGGTCTCGCTCCAGACGTAGAAGTCGCGCATGCTGCTTCCCGGCTTCGCACGCCGTGCCCGCTGGAACCAGGGGTGCTGGTCTGAGGTGTGGTTGCAGACGAGCTCGTTGATGACGCGGATGCCTCTGCGGTGGGCCTCCCTGACCAGATTGGCCACGTCGCCGAGGGTGCCGAACATCGGGTTGACGTCCGTGTAGCCGGCGATATCGTATCCATCGTCGCGGAGCGGCGAGGGATAGAACGGCAGCAGCCAGAGAGCGTTGACGCCGAGGTCCTGCAGGTAGGGCAGCTTCTCGATCAGGCCGCGAAAGTCGCCGCTGCCATCCGCGTCACTGTCCATGAACGCACGCACGTGCAGCTCGTAGATGAGCGCGTCCTTGTACCAGAGGGGGTCGTCCTCCATCGGCAGGATCTGGGCCGCCTTGCGGCGCCGGCTCGTGGGCACTGTGGGGGGCGTCACCTCTGGAATCGGCGGGTCTTCGGTGATCACAGGAAGTACTCGAAGTCGTGCTCACTACGAACGCGACGGCGGAAGCGGAAGATCTGCCCTGGCATCGAGTTGGGGTTGATCTCGACGAAGTTACGCGGTCCGTTCCACAGGTAGCGCGCGCCGCTGATCAGCTCGTGCGCCTGATACGGCCGGTCGCGCTCCAGCCCCAGCTCGTCGAGCAGCAGGTTGACCATCCCGCGCTGGACGTGGTGGGGATCGACGTTGACGACGGTCAGCACCACGTTGGCATTGTCGGGCGTGCTCTTCGAGTACGCCAGCAGCTGGTCGTTCTCAGTGGGATGGAAGCGGAGTCCGCGGTCGGTCTGGAGCGCGGGGTTCTCGTGCCGGATCCGGTTGACGATCGCGATCAGCTCACTCAGGCTGTCGGGGCTCTCGCGATCCCAGGTCCGCAGCTGATATTTCTCTGAGTCCAGGTATTCCTCCGAGCCCTGTTCGCGCGGCCGGTTCTCCATGAGCTCGAAAGCAGGTCCGTAGATGCCGTAGCTCGCGCCCAGCGTGGCGGCCAGGATGAGGCGGGCCTGGAAGGCCGGCCGGCCGCCGTTCTGGAGGTACTCGGTGAGGATGTCGGGGGTGTTGGGCCACAGGTTCGGCCGGAAGAACTCGCGGATCGGAGGCTGCGCCAGCTCGGTGAAGTACTGGTACAGCTCATAGGCAGTGTTGCGCCAGGAGAAGTAGGTGTACGACTGGCTGAAGCCTCCCTTGGCGAGCCGGTACATGACCTTCGGCCTGGTGAAGGCCTCTGCCAGGAGGATCACCTCCGGGTGGTCGCGTTTGACCTCTCCGATGAGCCAGTCCCAGAACGGGAACGGTTTGGTGTGAGGGTTGTCGACGCGCAGGATCCGCACTCCCTGGTCGACCCAGAACAGCACGATCGACAGCAGCTCCTGCCACAGCTCGCGCCAGTGCTCGTTTTCGAAGTCGAACGGATAGATGTCCTCGTACTTCTTGGGTGGGTTCTCGGCGTACTGGATCGAGCCGTCGGGGCGGTGCTTGAACCACTCGGGGTGCTCGCGCGTGTAGGGATGATCCGGCGAGCACTGGAACGCGATGTCGAGCGCCACGTCGAGCCCATGTTTGGACGCCGTTGTGACCAGGTGGCGGAAGTCGTCCAGCGTGCCCAGGTCCGGGTGGACCGCTTTGTGGCCGCCCTCCGCTGAGCCGATCGCCCAGGGGCTGCCGGGTTCGCCGGGCGAGCCTGGCTTGTTGTTCGCGCCCTTCCGGTGGCTCTTGCCGATGGGGTGGATGGGCGGGAGGTAGAGGACGTCGAAGCCCATTCGCGCGATGTCGGGCAGCAGGCGCTCCACGTCCTTGAAGGTCCCGTGCTCGCCCTTGAGCCCGGTCGAGCGCGGGAAGAGCTCGTACCAGGTGCTGAAGCGGGCCTTGACCGGCTCGACCACCACCTCGATCTCACGTGGGTGGACGGTCGCGAACGTCCGATCCGCGTAGCGGCGCATGATCGCTCCGGCCTCGCCATCCACCGCCGGCGTTGGACCGGCGCGAAGCGACTTGGCAAGCGCCAGCAGCTGCGCGGCGTCGTTGGACTTTCCGTCGGCGCGGGCCGCCGCCTGCTCGACGATCCTCGCGCCGACCTCGAGCTCGACCTTGACATCCTGGCCCGCCTGGATTCGCTTGGCGAGCCGGCGGCTCCAGGTCTCGAAGTGGTCGACCCAGGCCTCCAGCGTGAAGGCGTACCGACCCAGCTCGCTGACCGGGAACTCGCCCTGCCAGCGGTCGTTCACGAGAGGGGCCATCGGGGCCTCGGTCCAGCCGGCAGAAGCATGATGCCGGTACCGGAGGACCGCTGCCAGGGCGTCGTGGCCGTCGGCGAATATGTCGGCCTCGACGGTCACCGTCTCGCCGACCGCCCGCTTGGCCGGGAAGCGGCCGCCGTCGATCTCGGGCATCACCGCCTCGATGACCACCCGCTTGCGGCCGTCGACGGTCGGGGAAGGCGTCCGTGAAGGAGCGGCAGGCGAACGTTCGGCGCGCCGCTTCACCGGTGCTCGAGCCACATTGCAATCGTGCCATGATTCGAAGGGGTGCTGAGATCCATCGACCCGGCCACAGGCCGGGAGCTGGCGTCGTTTCCCGAGGCGGAGGAGGCGGCGCTCGACGCAGCCCTGGGCCGCGCCTGGACCGCCCGGCACCCCTGGCGCGACGCCGGGCTCGGCATGCGGACCACCCTCATGCGCACGGTCGCGGGCGTCCTGCGGGCGGACAAGTCGCGCTACGCCGCGCTGCTCACCACGGAGATGGGCAAGCCGATCGTCGAGGCCGAAGCCGAGATCGAAAAGTGCGCGTGGACGGCCAACTGGTTTGCCGAGAACGGGGCGCGGCTGCTCGCCGACGAGCCCGTCGAGAGCGCCGCCACCGAAAGCTACATCCGGTTCCAGCCGCTGGGCGTGATCCTGGCGGTCATGCCGTGGAACTTTCCGTTCTGGCAAGCGTTCCGCGCAGGCTTGCCTGCCCTGACGGCCGGCAACGTGATGCTGCTCAAGCACTCGTCGAACGTGCCGCAGTCGGCGCTGGCGATCGAGGAGGTCTTCCGCGAAGCCGGCGTGCCCGAGGGCGTGTTCCAGACGCTGATGATCGGCTCGGCGGCGGTGGAGCGCATCATCTCCGACCATCGAGTCGCCGGAGTGACGCTGACCGGCTCGGAGAAGGCGGGGTCGCTCGTGGCGGAGGCGGCGGGCCGCGCGCTGAAAAAGACCGTGCTCGAGCTCGGAGGCTCCGATCCGTTCATCGTCCTGGCCGACGCCGACCTGAACCAGGCGGCCACCGTCGCCTGCCGCGCCCGTAACCAGAACAACGGCCAGAGCTGCATTGCCGCCAAGCGCTTCATCGTCGAGGAGCCGGTGGCCGACGAGTTCGAGCTGCGCTTCACGAACGCCGTGGCGGCGCTCAAGGTCGGCAACCCGATGGACCGGGCGAACCAGGTCGGCCCGCTGGCGCGCCAGGACCTCGTCGACGAGCTCGAGCGACAGGTCGGCGAATCGCTCCGGCTTGGCGCGCGGGTGTTGACCGGCGGGAAGAAGATGCCCGGTGACGGTTACTACTTCGAGCCGACGGTGCTGGCCAACGTGAGACCCGGCATGCCCGCCTACCACGAGGAGACGTTCGGCCCTGTGGCCGCTGTCATCCGCGTCAAGGATGCCGAAGACGCGCTGCGGGTCGCCAACGACACGGACTTCGGGCTCGGCTCCAACATCTGGACGTCCGACGTCGAGCGCGCGAAGCAGCTTGCGGAGCGCGTCGAGGCGGGCGCGGTATTCATCAACGGCATGGTCGCGTCGGACGCAAGGCTGCCTTTCGGCGGCGTCAAGCGGTCGGGCTACGGACGCGAGCTGTCGGAGTACGGGATCAAGGAGTTCACCAACATCCAGACGGTCTGGGTGGGCCCAACACGCACCGACGGAGCCAGGCCGGCGCCGGCGCGATCCGAGTAAACGCGAGGACTGGATTTCGCCTCGGTGTATCCAACGGCGTGTATCGGGCGCTCGAATTCCGCCTCGTTGTATCCAGCGGTGCGTGTCAAGCCTTACGCCTGGGCCGCGACCTTCTCGGGTAGGGTGACCGGGGTCGGCGGCGACTTGGTCGGGCGCTTCGCTTTCAAGTGCTTGCGTGCCATCACCGAGTAGCTGTCTCGCAGCGCGTTGGCGGGGTCGAGGCCCAGGCTGCGCGACATCTCGGGCAGCGCGGTGGCCGGCCCCTCGAGCTCGACGAACCAACCGAACTCCAGCACGTCGAGCGTGACCGCGATCCCGTCGAGCATGTACATCGTCCGCATCTTTGGATAGGTCCAGCCGACGCGAAAGCCGAGCTGTTGGAGCAGGTCGAGCGTCGCGTGGACGTCGGCAAGCTCGACCTCGGTCTCCTCCCGGATCTTGACCCCGCCTTCGAATGTCGCCGGTCCCTTTGCCGTCAGCACGCCGCGTGGACCGCCGTTCAGGACGCGAAGGCGCAGGGTTGTGTTGCGCGTCGACTTACCCGGGCCGTTGAATCGGAAGTTCTCTTCCTTGTAGCGCCCGACGAGCTTAGCTTCGCGCTTGCGCAGCACCGCGCGAAGTGTCGCGTGGTCGCGCGGTCCGGCAACCCGAAACTTGAGCTCGGACTCGATGCTGCGGTCCCGAAGATGGCGTGGTCGGCGAGGCGCCACGCGACGAGATTAGCGGTTAGGCCGCTGAGGTTCGCAGTCGATAGAGCGATGCGACCACGGCGGTGCACTCGTCTTCGACGAATTCCATCCCCGCCGACTCCGCGATGCGGCGTGCTTCGGCGGACCGGATGTCCTCCTGTAGCCACAGCGCCCTGGCGCCGACAGCCACAGCCTGGCGCGCGATCTCGGGCGCGTCGGCCGCGGGTCGGAAAACGTCGACCAGGTCGATCTGCTCCGGCACCTCGAGCAGCGAGCGGTACACGCGCTCGCCGAAAAGAGTCTCGGCGTAGGGATTGATCGGGATGATGCGGAAACCGCGCTTCTGCAAGCCTTCGGGGACCGAGCCCCCGGCCTTGCTCGGGTCACGCGACGCGCCGACAACCGCGATGGTGCGCGCGCTTCCAAGGATCTCGTGCGAAGAGCGGTTCACGTAATCAGCAAGCCTAGAGCGCGGCGCGATATTCCAGGCTAGGTCTCGACGCCGAGAAGCGGCTCGCGCGCGGCGTAGCGGCGGATCTGCTCGCCCGCGAAGCGATAACCGCGTGTGAGCCAGCGCGCCGTCGAGCCCGCGATGTGCGGGGTGATGAGAACGTTCGGGGCGTGCCACAGAGGATGGCCCTCGGGCAGCGGCTCGGGGTCGGTCACATCGAGCGCAGCTCGGACGCGCCCTGACTGCAGCGCCTCGAGCAGGGCCGTGGTGTCGACAGTTTTGCCTCGGCCGGCGTTGGCGAAAAGCGCGCCGGCCTTCATCTGGCCGAGAAACGCGGCGTCCACGAACCGTTCGGTGGCCGAAGTCAGCGGCAGCAGGTTCACCACGACGTCGGCTTGCGGCAGTAGGTCGGGCAGCGACGAGACGGGACGCGCATCGTCGCGCGAATGCTGCGCCACCCCGATGACGCGGACGCCAAACGATGCGAGCCGAGTCGCAAGCGTCCTGCCAATCGAACCGTGGCCGACGATGAGCACCGTCTGACCCTCGAGATCATCGTCCGGAGTCCCGTCAACAGGACTGCGGTCCCACCTGCCGAGCCGCTGCGATTCGATGAACTCCGGCAGCCGGCGCTGCATCGCAAGAATCACTGCGATGACCCACTCCGAAACCGGACGGTCGTGCACGCCGACCGCCTTGCAGACGATCACGCCGGGCGGTGTGCGAGGCAGGAGCCAGTCGACGCCGGCGCTCAGCGACTGAACGACGCGCAGTTCCGGCATGGCGGCGAAGATCTCCGGGAGGCGGCCGGAGAGCTCGAAGTTGATCACCGCGAACTCCACGTCAGGCGCCGGGTCAGTCACGACCTCGACGCCTGCCGGGAGCGGTTCTAGCTCGTGCCGGTGGTCGCCGTCACGGACGAGGACTTTCAGCTGCGCTCAGGCCGCTTCGGTCTTCGACTTCGTCGTGGAGGCGGGCTCCAGCGCGTGCTTCAGCACGTCGTCCACGCGACTCGCCAGGTGGAAGGTCATCGCCTCGCGCACGCTCTTCGGCACGTCGTCGATGTCTTTCTCGTTGCGCCGTGGCAGGATGACTTCCTTCAGGCCCATGCGGTGAGCCGCCAGGACCTTCTGCTTGACGCCGCCGATCGGCAGCACCAATCCCTGGAGCGTCACCTCGCCGGTCATGCCCACGGTGTTGCGCACCGGGCGCCCGGTCAGAAGGCTCACGATCGCGGTCGTCATCGTCACGCCGGCCGACGGGCCGTCCTTGGGCACCGCGCCCTCCGGCACGTGGATGTGGAACGACTTGTTGATCTGGTCGTGGCCGATGTTCAGCTCCTCGGCGTGCGAGCGCACGTAGGAGAGAGCGATCTGCGCCGACTCTTTCATGACGTCGCCCAGCTGGCCGGTCAGCAGCAATCCGCCACCACCATTGCCGTTTGCGTCGGTCGCAGTTGCCTCGACGAATAGCACGTCGCCACCGGTCCCGGTGACGGCGAGCCCCGTCGCTACTCCCGGCACGGCGGTGCGGGCCGCGACCTCGTTGTCGAACTTCGGCTTGCCGAGGAACTCGCGGACGCGGTCGGGCGTGATCGCGACGGGCGGCGTGAGCTGGCCCGTGGCGACCTTGGTCGCGACCTTGCGCGTGATCTTGCCCAGCTCGCGCTCGAGGTTGCGCACGCCGGCCTCGCGGGTGTGGTCCGTGATCACCTTCATGATCGCGGCGTCGTCGACGGTCACCTCTTCGGTCTTCAACCCGGCCTGCGTGATCTGCCGTCGCAGCAGGTGGTCGCGAGCGATCGCGACCTTCTCCTCTTCGGTGTAGCCGTCGAGGCGGATCAGCTCCATGCGGTCCAGCAGCGGTGCGGGGATCGTCTCCGACACGTTCGCGGTCGGGATGAACAGCACCTCGGACAGGTCGAGGTCGACCTCCAGGTAGTGGTCGCGGAAGGTGTGGTTCTGCGCGGGATCGAGCACCTCGAGCAGCGCAGAGGACGGGTCTCCTCGCCAATCGCTGCCGACCTTGTCGATCTCGTCCAGCATGATCACGGGGTTCTTCGTGCCGGCGTCCTTCAAGGCCCGCACGATGCGGCCCGGCAGGGCGCCCACGTAGGTCCGGCGGTGGCCGCGGATATCGGCCTCGTCGCGGATGCCTCCGAGTGAGACGCGGGTGAACTTGCGGCCCAGCGCGCGCGCGACCGACTCGCCAAGCGAGGTCTTGCCCACGCCTGGGGGTCCGACCAGCGTGATGATCGCGCCCGAACCGCGGCCGCTCAGGACTTCCAGCCCGCGCTCCGTGCGCAGCTTGCGAACGGCGAGGAACTCGATGATGCGGTCCTTCACGTCGCCGAGGCCTGTGTGGTCCTCGTCGAGGATCTGGCGCGCCTTCTTGAGGTCGTAGTTGTCCTCGGAGCGCACGTTCCAGGGGATGTCGAGCATCCAGTCGAGATAGGTGCGGATCCACCCGTACTCGGGGTTCTGCTCGCTCGTCCGCTCCAGGCGGTCGAGCTCGCGGTTGACCTCGGTCAGCACCGACTCCGGCATCTCAGCCTTCGCGACTCTGTCGCGGTAGGTCGAGACGACGTCGGTCTGGCCTTCGTTCAGCTGCTTCTTGATCGCCTCGAGCTGCTGGCGCAAGAGGAACTCCCGCTGCGTCTTCTCCATGCCCTCGGCGACATCGCTTCGGATCTTCTCCTTGAGCGAAGCGTCGGCCAGGATGCCCTTGGTCCACTTGATGAGCGTGGTCAGCCGCTCCTCGAGGTCGACCGTCTCCAGGATCTGCAGTTTCTGCTCGGTGGTCAGGTCAGGCGAGTAGCCTGCGAGGTCGGCCAGGTGGCCGGGCGTCCGGGCGGCGCGCAGGAACTGCACGACCTGCGGGACGCCGCGTGACTCGACAAGGTTCTCGAGCAGGGCGCGGTATTCGCGAGCCAGCTCGACCGACTTCTCGGTCGGAGGCTCGGGGTCTTCGATGGGGTCGGCCTTGACCCAGAGCGCGCCGCCGATGTCGGCCTGGCCGCTGCCCAGGCGGGCGCGGTACTCGCCCCGGATCATGAAAGCCTCGGCTCCGGTCGGCAGCTCCGCCGACTCGCCCAGGCGGGCGGCGGTGCCGATGGCGCCGAACTTGCCTTCGATGCGGGGGACCAGCAGGATCAGGCGGTTGCCCTGGCGGGCAGCCTCGATCGCGGCCTTCTGGTCGTCGCCCTCGACGGCGAGGGTGACGGACATGTGAGGGAGGACGACGACGTCGTCCATGGGGAGGACTGGTAGGAGTTCCGATTTGGGCTTTGCCATCTTTACGAAAGAACGTTTACCCAGGCCGGCGAATTCCCACACCTCCCTGCCGGCGGGGAGGGTGTCCTGGCCTGCGGAGCGGGTCCGGACGGGTGGGAGGGCGGCCGCCCCCGACACGCGTCGTTGGATACAACGAGGCGCAATTCCTCATCCCGATACGCTCCGCTGGATACAACGAGGCCGAATCGGGCCCGAGGAACTAGACCCGGGCGACGCTCCCGGTGACGGCCCCGCGGCGGGACAGCGAGTCGATCGTGACCGCGGCCAGGAGGACCAGGCCCGTGACGACGTATTCCCACTGCACGGAAAGGCTCATCAGGAACATGCCGTTGTAGATGCCGCCGATCACCAGGCCGCCAAGCACGCCGTGGAGGGCCTTGCCCCGGCCGCCGAAGAGGCTCGTGCCGCCGATGACCGCCGCGGCGACCGCGTAGAGGACGTACTGCCCGCCCTGGACATTGTTCGACATGCCGCCGAGGAGCGACGCGTACAGAAGCATGCCGATCCCTGCCGTGAGGGAGCAGAGCGCAAACGCCGCGGTGCGGATCAGGGCGAGGTTGATGCCGGCGCGGCGCGCGGCTTCCGGGTTGCCGCCGATCGCGTAGACGTACCGTCCGTACCTCGTGCGCTGAAGCAGGATGGTCCAGGCCACGAGGACGGCGAGCACTATCGGGATCACCCAGGGCACCCCCTCGAGCACGCCGATGCTGGCCCGGTTGGTATTGCAGATGCCGACCACTACGACCGCGACGACTGCGATCAGGCCGATCTTGATCAGGGTGAGGCTTGCCGGAGGGGCGACCAGGCCACTGGTCCGGCGGCGGTGGTCGCTGAACCACATCCAGAAACCGAGGCCTGCGACAACGACCGCGGCCAGGATCCAGGAGACGCGGCGGTGGTCGCTGAACCACATCCAGAAACCGAGGCCTGCGACAACGACCGCGGCCAGGATCCAGGAGACGGTCGGGTCGATCGTCCCCCACATCAGGTTGTAGATGACCTGAAGGTTGTTGCTGAAGCCGGCGAGGTTGGGGTAGCCCGAGAAAGGCCCGAAGTTGAGGATCCACAAAAAGAGGCCGTTGGCGATCAGGTAACCGCCCAGCGTGACGATGAAGGACGGCAAGCGAAGCCGGGTGATCAGCGTGCCCTGGATGACACCGAACGCCGCGCAAAAGAGCACGCCCGCGAGGATGCCCAGCGTCCAGTGCCAGTTGGTGGTCAGCGGCTGCACCAGCTGGACTGTGATCGCCGCTCCGCACGCCCCGACGAAGCCGACCGAAAGGTCGATCTCGCCGAGAACAAGCGCGAATCCTTCGGCCATCGCCAGGACCATGAACACCGCGCTCTGCTGGAAGAGGTTGACCAGGTTGACAGGCAAAAGGAACACGTGGTTCGGGCTGATCGCCCCGAACACGAGCACGATCGCGGCCATCGCGACGATGACTGGAAGGACGCCGCTTTCGCCGGCGGCGATTCGGGCCAACCACGCTCGGAAGTACTCGCCGAGGGACTGCGCAACAAGCTCCGGCGGAACCTCGGCTTGAGCAGCCTCCGGCGCAGCGGTCAGGTCGGGCGCCTGCTCCGGAGGGAGGCCGGAAACGTCAGCTGTTCCTGGTAGGCGTGCCACCCGAGCGCGTTGTTCCTCCTGTTGTCATGTACTCGACGACGCTTTGCCGGTCGAAGGCCGAGGCCTTGTTCTGGACGACCAGGCGGCCCAGATAGAGAACCGCGATCCGGTCCGCCACCTCGAAGACGTCGTTGAGGTTGTGCGAGATGACCATCACCGCTAGACCTCGGTCGCGCAGGCGTTTGATGAGGTCGAGCACCTGCTTGGTCTGGACGACTCCCAGAGCGGCCGTGGGCTCGTCCATGATCACGAGCTTGGAGTTCCACATCACCGCCTTTGCCACTGCCACCGACTGACGCTGGCCACCGGACAGCGACGCAACGGGTTGGCGGATGGACCGCACTGTCGTCACACGCAGGCTGGCCAGAGTTTCGGCCGCGGAGCGCTCCATGCTGTCCTCGTCGAGGAGGCCCGCGTTCACCCGCTCGCGCCCCAGGAACATGTTCTGCACGATGTCGAGGTTGTCGGCAAGGGCGAGGTCCTGGTAGACGGTCTCGATTCCCAGGCGGGCAGCGTCCCTCGCGTTGCGGATGTGGACGGGGTGGCTCTCCCAGAAGACCTGGCCGTGGTCCGGCTGATAAATGCCCGCCACGCATTTGGTGAGGACGGTCTTGCCGGCGCCGTTGTCGCCGACCAGCGCAGTGACCTGGCCGGACGGCAGGTCAAGGTCCACGTGGTACAGGGCCTGGACGGGCCCGAAATGCTTGTCGAGCTCACGAATCTTGAGCAGCGGCTCGCCGGTCGCTGTGGTTGATGCGACAGCCGCCATCTCACCTTGCATTATCGGCGAGTTAGAGAAAGAGCGACGCCGCCACGAGGTGCGGCGGCGTCGATGACTACCGTTACGAAATGCCGGCTGCGGTGCAGGCGGCGGCGCCCGCCTTGCTGCACAGGGTTGTCTTGTCGACGAAGTTGTCCTTGATCACAGTCGCGTTCATGTTGCTCACGTCGACCCAGGTCGGGACGAGGAGCGACGCCGGCTGCTGGTTGCCGGAAACGCCTGACGGAGGTGTGGTCGTGCCGTTGAGGAGAGCGCTCGGCGGAGTCTGCCCAGCGCGGAGAACTGTGGCGAGGGCGACCGCGTCCTGCGCCTCGAGGTAGATCGCCTTGTAGACGGTGCCGCACTGGTAGCCGGTCAGCACATTGACCAGACCGTCAGGCGACGCGTCCTGGCCGGTCGTTGGGATCTTCTTGGCCCCAACGCCTCTGTTCTTGAGCACCTGGACCACCGCATTGGCGAGGCCGTCGTTGGCCTCAACGGTGGCGTTGATGGTCGGGTGCGCGGTGAACTGCTGCTGGAAGATCGTCCCGCCGACGTCATTCTTCCAGTCCGTGGCAACCTGCTCGCCGACGAGCTTCATGCCCTGGCTGTTGGTCTTACCGGTGGTCTCGGTCTGGACCTTGTCGCCCCAGATCGCGTCGTTGTACCCCTTGGCGAAGTCGATTGCGTTCGGGTCGGAGTTCTGTCCGCCGTCGAGCTCGAAGACCTGCGGGCTCGAGATGTTCCAATCCGTGACGCACTTGACAAAGCCCTTGCCGATGAGCTCGCCCACCTGCACGTTGTCAAAGCTCACGTAGTAGGTGTTCGTGCCGGTGAAGGTGGCGCGGTCGTAGCTGATGACCTTGACGCCATGTGACTGGGCGTAGGCCTGGATCTGGGAACCAACGCTGCTGTTCAGCGGGTCCATGATCAACACCGTCGCCCCGGCCGTGATCAGCGCCTGAGCCTGCGAGAGCTCCTGTGCCTCCACGCCGCCGGCGTTGTCGATTGTGAACTGCGACGAGGTGTACCCAGCCCCCGTGAGCGCCTTGGTCAGGGCAGGCTGGTCGAATGTCACGTACCGTGCCGACGAAGTCGCATCCGGAAGCAGCACGCCAATGCTGCCCTTGCCGGCCTTCACGAGGTCGTTGAGCTTGGGCATGTACGTGAAGTTCGCGTCGAACACGCTGATGCTCAGGTCGGACGGAACTGTGGCTGTGGTCGTGGTCGGGTTGTTGTTGCCGCCGCAGGCTGACACGACCATGCCCACGATGGCAACGGCGGGTAGGAACCGGGCTAACTTCATGCGCATACCTCTTAGATGACAACTTCCCGCCGCCTTCTTCCCGTTCCTCCCCCGGGGCGAGAGTGCGCCGACAGCGGGTCTTACTCCAGTAGCCCTTGTAGCTGGCAGCATTGTGTTGCCCAGCCCGTTTACATGTCAAGTCGGCCCGAAACGGCCGGCTCGAATGAATTTCGGCCCGACTGTAGTGGTTTGATGACCCGATGCGGATCATTGCTGCCCTGGTTGGCGTGGTCTTGGTGGCGGTTGTATGGCGCGACGCTTTCGAGACGATCATCCTTCCGCGCCGCGTCACAGGAGTCCGGTTTTCCAAGGTCTTCTACCGGCTGAGCTGGAAACCGTGGGCCGCGATCGCCCGGCGCATGCCGCTCGGCGACCGGCGCGAAAGCTACCTCAGCGTCTATGGGCCGCTTTCGCTCTTGATCCTTATCGTCCTGTGGGGCATCGTCCTGATGGGCGGGTTCGCCCTCATGCTGTGGGCGACCAACTTCGACCCGAGCCTATCCGCATTCGGCAACCTGTACGTCAGCGGCACGAGTTTCACGACGCTCGGCATCGGCGACTTCGTGCCCAGGACCGACCTCGCGCGCTTTGTCACGGTGGTCGAGGCCGGTACCGGCTTCGGCTTTCTCGCGGTGGTCATCTCGTACCTGCCCATCCTGTACCAGGGCTTTTCCCGGCGCGAGACGGCGATCTCGATGCTGGACGAGTGGGCGGGCTCGCCCCCGAGCGCGGGCGATCTCTTCCGCCGCGCAGTCCAGGCCGGCGCGACGGATGAGCTTCGTCCCCTGATCAACCAGTGGGAGCAGTGGACCGCCGAGCTCCTGGAAAGCCATCTTTCCTACCAGGTCCTGTGCTACTTCCGTTCCCAGCACGAAAACCAGTCGTGGCTTGCCGCTCTCACCTGCATGCTGGACCTGGCGTCCGCGTGGCTCGCCGCCAAGGCGGAAGGCCGGACGTGGTCGGCGCGGCGTCTTTACGCCATCGGGCGCCACGCGCTGGGCGATTTGAGCCAGGTCTTGCAGGCGGCGCCTCGTTTCGACGCGCCGGAGCGGCTCTCCGAGGCCGAGGTGCAGGCCGTGTACGACGATCTGGTTCGCGCCGACGCTGGTGTGGTCGACTTCGCCACCTTTCGGGAGCGGCTCACGCAGCTGCGCAAAGGGTATGAGCCTTACTCCTACGCCCTCGCCCAGGAGCTGCTGATGGAGCTTCCGCCGTGGCTCCCCATGGATGGCCGCAAGGACAACTGGGAGACGACCGCGTGGGAGGGTTCAGCCCCCGGCGAGTCGCTCCGTTGATGCGCGGCCGCTAACTCCGCGTCCGCGCACCCGACAATTGAACGTGCGTGTTGTGGCCACTCGGATAGCAGACGCGAGCCGTAGCTTCGAGCTACAAGAATTCCGCGCGTTCTGCACAAAACGATCCTCTGAGCTCGCTCCCATACGTGCGCTTTGCGCAAAACGCTCGTTTCAATCGACGTGAGCCGGACTCGCGCGCTTGTCGTCGTCGCGCTCGTTGTCGTCTTCATCGTCGCCGGGGGGATCCTGATCTACTCCAACACGCATAAAGGAGGCCAGAACCTGACCTTCACCGTCACCGTGACCGGGGCCAGCAAGATGTCGCCCAGCACCCTTCAAGCCCACCAGAACGACACCATCACCATCAACGTCACGAGCGACCAGGACGGTGAGGTGCATCTGCACGAGTACGACATCCACTTCGACACCAAGGCGGGCCAGACCGTGAGCCGGACGTTCAAGGCCGACAAGACGTGCACGTGCGATATCGAGTGGGAGTCGACAGGCGCTCCGCTGGGCTCGTTGGTGGTCAGTCCATGACGGCGGCCGCCAACATCCTGCTGCACGGCTTCGGGCAGCGCTTCGACTTGCAGGCTCCGCTCGCCATCTACCTCTACGCGGCGGGCGGCGTCGTGTTTCTCTCCTTCGTCCTCGTGGTCCTGTTTGCAGGCGACAGGGTCGGCGACCAGGCGACGATCTACCCGCGACGCGCGGTGCCGTGGCTCGTGCCCATCGCGCGGTCGCCCTGGCCCCGGCGCATAGGCGGAGCGACCGGCATCCTCGCCCTGCTGATCGTGGTCATCAGCGGCTTCTTCGGCTCGACCACGGCCTTCTACAACCCCGCGGAATACGTCGTCTGGATCTTCTTCTGGGCGGTCACGGTGATCCTGTCCGGGCTCGTCGGCAATCTGTGGTACCTCCTGAACCCGTGGACCGCGATCTTCGACGCGGTCGCCCGTGTGATCCACGTCACGCCGCGCCGGAAGCTTCCCGACGTCGGTCTGTGGCCCGCCGCGGCGGCTTACTTCGTGTTCGCGTGCCTGGAGCTGACCAGCGGCATGGCGAGCCGGCCGACGATCGTTGCGCTCGCCGCGATGGCCTATACGTTCATCACGCTCGCCGGCATGTTCGCCTTCGGGCGCGACGAATGGCTCGAGCACTGCGAGGCCTTCACCGTTCTGTTCGGCATCGTGGGCAGGTTCGGCCCGATCGAGGGCGAACGCGACGAGAGCGGCAAGTTCCGCGCCGTGTACATCAGGCCGTGGGGAGTGGGGCTGCTCCAGCCCATCGGCACGGGGTGGGATCGCGTCCTTTTCGTGGTCCTGATGCTGAGCACGCTTGCGTTCGATGGGGTCTCCGCCACGCCGGCCTGGCAGGACTTCACTGCGACCCTCGCGCCCGTGTGGGCGCCCCTGGGACCCTTTGGACTGTTCTTCATCCGCACGACAGGTCTCGTCCTGCTCACCGTCGCGTTCCTTCTCATCTTCATGGCCTTCATGGAAGCGGTCATCTACTTCGGCCGCCGCAAGGTCGACGCGAAGACCACGATCTCGCTTTTCGTGCTGACCCTGGTGCCGATCGCGCTCGTCTACAACGCCGCTCACAACTACAGCTACGTGGTGGTGCAGTCGCAGTACATCGTCCCGCTGCTCAACGATCCGCTGCAGAAGGGATGGCACCTGTGGCCGGCGGTCGCGAACTTCAAACCCAGCTTTGCGCTGGCCCAGGCCGCGACGGTCTGGTACGCGCAGATCGTGCTGATCGTGCTCGGTCACATCGTCGCCGTGTTCCTGTCCCACCTTCGCGCGGGAGAGCGGTTCCAGACCGCTCAGCGCGCGCTGCTGAGCCAGTACCCCATGCTTTTGCTGATGGTCATGTACACGATGACGAGCCTGTGGATCCTGGCTCAGCCCATCACCAAGGGCGGCTGATGGGGGCCAAGCGCCCGGTTCGCAAAGTGGCGTCGCGCGCTCCCATTCGCAAGCCGGTCGCGGGGACCCCGGCATGGGTCATGCCCGCGGCGGTCGTCGCCGGGCTCGCAGTGCTGGTCGCCGCCTTTCTGCTCTATCGCTGGTACATCACGCCGCTGCCCCCGCCGGCGCCAAACCCCAGCACAGCGGCGCAGATCGTCTCCACGATCACGAGCCTGCCGGCCTCCGAGTTCGATGCCGTCGGCCAGGGGACGGCCAACAACCTGATCAAGCCCATCTCGGGCACAGCGCTCACCGGCTCGACGGGTAAACCGGAGGTCTTTTACTACGGGGCCGAGTTCTGCCCCTACTGCGCGGCGCAGCGATGGCCGTTGATCATCGCCCTGTCGCGCTTCGGCACCTTTTCCGGCCTGCAGACTACGACCTCGTCCTCAACCGACGTGTTTCCCGACACGGTGACATTCACCTTCCGCAGCGCGAGCTACACCAGCCAGTACGTCGACTTCCGCGCGGTGGAGACCACCGACCGCGACCAGAAGCCGCTCCAATCGCCGACGGCGGCGGAGCAGCAGCTCGTCAGCAGCTACGACGCAGCGGGCACGATCCCATTCATCGACTTCGCCAACAGGTACATGGCCACCGGCGCGATGTACTCGCCCGATACGGTCGGCGGCATGAGCTGGCTCGCGGTGGCCGACGCGGTCAAACAGGCCGACTCGACGCAGGCCAAGGCGATCATCGGCTCGGCCAACCTGATCACCGCCGCCGTCTGCAAGGTGACCGGCGACAAGCCTGCCGAGGTGTGCTCCAGCGCCACCATCCAGAGCCTCGAAAAGAACCTGAAGTAATGTCGCGGGTGCAGCTGGTCGCGGTTCTCGTCAGCCTGGCGGGAGTCGGGGTCTCGATCTACCTCACGATTCTTCATTACGCGGGCGCCGTGCCGGGATGTCCGGTTACCGGAACGATCAACTGCGAGGCGGTGCTCTCCAGCCCCTACGCGCTCATCGCGGGTCTTCCCGTGCCGACCTCAGCGGCGGGCATCGCGTGGTTTGGGGTCAGCGCCGTGCTGTGGACGCGCCAGCTGCACTGGATGCATCCCGTGTGGGCGGCGATCGGGCTCCTTACGGTCGTCTACCTGGTCTTCATCGAGATCGTGCGTGTGGGTGCGATCTGCCTGTGGTGCACGGCGGCGCACGTCCTGGTCGTCGCCATCGTGCTGATCACCGTGACACTGTGGCCGGCGAGGGATACGGTCAGGGCGTGATCGGAATCCCCACGAAATCTGAGGCTACGCCGTGATTTCGTGGCGGCCCCTGACGACGTGGCCGTTCGACCTGACCGTGTACGCAGGGCTGGTCCTGCTGTACTTGGGTCACGCCTGGCTGGCGCGTAGGGCGCACGACGCCGAGCGCAAGCACACCATCTACTTTCTCGCCGGGCTGTTCACCCTGTGGGTCGCGCTCGAAACGCCAGTCGACCCCCTCAGCGACTACTACCTGGACAGCGTCCACATGCTCCAGCACGTGCTGCTCGCGTTTGTCGCGCCACCGCTCCTCCTGCTCGGCCTTTCGCCGGGCATGGTCGCGCGCCTGGTCCGTGTCCCGGGGGTCCGCGCAATCACCGAGCCGATACCGGCGCAGGTGATCGCGGGCGTGGTCATGGTCGTCTGGCACCTGCCTCCGCTTTACGACGCAACGCTCCGCAACGAGGGGCTACACGTGCTCGAGCACCTGACATTCATCGCTGCCGGAGCTGCCCTCTACTGGCCGATCGTCGACGCGACCTCGGCCCACGCTCGCTGGCAGATGTCCCCAGGCGCCAAGCTCGTCTACATGCTGCTCGCGACGCTGCCCCAGGACGGCGTCGCCCTCGCGCTGATCTTCTCGCGCGTCCCTTTCTATGAGTACTACACGCACGCGCCCCGCCTCATCGCAGGCTTCACCGCCCTCATCGACCAGACCATCGCGGGGGCCGTGCTCATGGTTGCCGGCAAGATCACGCTGGCCGTCGCCGCCATGGTGATCTTCTTCCGCTGGTTCGGCGCCGAGCACCGCGCCGACAGGGCTCCCGCGCTAACGAACTGAAGTGCGGGTGGGAGCGCGCCGTTTCGGCGGCCGATTCGCCTCGCTGGATCCAGCGGCGCGTATCGGGAGCGAGGATTCGGCCCCGTTGGGCTCAACGGAGCAGAACCCAAGACTAGAATCGCCCCCAAGGGGTGCGGTGAGCTGAAATATTCCGAGAGCATCCTCGACCTCGTCGGGAACACCCCGTTGGTGCGCCTGCACAAGGTCGCGGCAGGAGTGAGGCCCGCGATCCTCGCCAAGCTCGAGGAGCTCAACCCCGGCGGAAGCGTCAAGGACCGCATCGGGCTCACCATGGTCGAGGAAGCCGAGCGGACGGGCCAACTGCGCCCTGGCGGCACCATCATCGAGCCGACCTCGGGCAACACCGGACACGGCCTGGCCATGGTCGCGGCGATCAAGGGCTACAAGATGGTCTTTGTCATGCCCGACAAGATGTCGGCCGAGAAGATCAGCCTGCTCAAGGCGTACGGGGCCGACGTGGTGATCTGCCCGACCAACGTCGAGCGCGCATCGCCGCAGTCCTACTACTCGGTCGCCGACCGCCTGGCGCGTGAGATCCCCGGCGCGTTTCAGCCGAACCAGTACTTCAACCCGCGCAACCCCGAAGCCCACTACCAGACGACAGGTCCGGAGATCTGGGAGCAGACCGAGGGACGCGTCGACGTGTTCGTCGCCGGCATGGGCACGGGCGGGACGATCACGGGTGTCGCCAAATACCTGAAGGAGCGCAAGCCGTCAGTGCACATCGTCGGCGCGGACCCCGAGGGCTCCCTGTATTCAGGTCCCATCGCGCCCTACAAGGTGGAGGGGGTGGGCGAGGATTTCATGCCGGGGACGATGGACATCGGCATCGTCGACCAGATCGTCCAGGTCACGGACAAACAGTCGTTCACGGCGGCGCGGCGCCTGGCGCGCGAGGAGGGCATCCTCGTGGGAGGATCATCCGGCCTGGCGCTGCAAGCGGCTTTGACCGTCGCGCAGGACAGAGGACCGGACGAGGTGATCGTCGTCCTTTTTCCCGACACAGGCCGCAACTACTTGAGCAAGTTCTTCAACGATGAGTGGATGCGCCAGAACGGTTACCTCGCGCGGCTTGGCGCTGTGCGGATCCGCGAGGTCCTCGCGTCCCATCCCAAGGGGCTGCCGCAGCTCGTGACGGTCGAGGCGCAAAAGTCGGTGGGCGAGGCGATCGACCTGATGCAGCGCTACGGGATCTCGCAGCTGCCGGTGGTCGAGGACTCGAACGGCCGCGGCGTGGTCGGCACGCTTCAGGAGCGCTCGCTGCTCGACCGCGTGTACCGCGACCCCGCGGTCGTGAGCACCGCTGTGTCGGCGGCGATGGACGCGCCGATGAGCCAGGTCGCGGTTGACTCTTCGCTGGACGATGCATTCGAGCCGCTGCTCCGCGGCGAGCAAGCGGTTCTCGTCGTCGACGGTGAGACGCCGATCGCGGTGATCACGCGTGCGGACCTGCTCGAGTTCGTCGCGCATCGTGGACAGGGCTGAGTGGCGTTGAGCAAAGACGTACGCCCCCACCCACTCCGTGCCCGCAGGGCGCGGCCCCCGGCGAGCGGGGAGGTGAAGCCTCCGTCACCGGCGAGCCGGGAGGTGAAGCCTCCCTCCCCGGCGAGCGGGGAGGTGAAGAATTGGGGTTTTTCGACCCGAGCCCTGCATATCGGTCAGGGCCCTGATCCCGCGACCGGCGCCGTCGTGCAGCCGATCCACATGGCGACGACTTTCGCCCAGCAGGGTGTGGGCAAGCACAAGGGTTTCGAGAGAATTGGGGTTTTTCGACCCGAGCCCTCCATATCGGTCAGGGCCCTGATCCCGCGACCGGCGCCGTCGTGCAGCCGATCCACATGGCGACGACTTTCGCCCAGCAGGGTGTGGGCAAGCACAAGGGTTTCGAGTACGGGCGGTCGGGCAACCCGACGCGGCAGGCGCTCGAGGAATGCCTCGCCGCGCTCGAAGACGCCAAACACTGCCTCGCGTTCTCATCCGGATTGGGCGCGGAGACGACGCTCATGCTGCTTCTGGACCCGGGCGACCACGTCGTGTACATGGAGGACGTCTACGGAGGCACGTTCCGTCTCTTCGACAAGGTGCTCAAGCGTTACGGCGTGACATTTACGCCGGTGGACGCGGCCGATATCGACGCCGTCGAACGGTCGATGACGCCCAGGACACGAATGCTGTGGCTCGAGTCGCCGACCAACCCGCTGCTGCGAATCGTGGACATCGATGCCGTCAGCGAGGTTGCGCACAGCCATGGCGCGATGGTCTGCGTCGACAACACCTTCGCGACGCCCTACCTGCAGCAGCCGCTGCACCTGGGCGCTGACGTCGTCGTCCACAGCTCGACCAAATACATCGGCGGTCACAGCGATGTGGTCGGCGGGGCCGTCATGACCAGCGATGAGGAGCTGGAACAGAAGCTGCGGTTCCATCAGAACGCGGTCGGTGCGGTGCCGTCCCCTTTCGACTGCTGGCTGCTGCTCCGCGGTGTGAAGACGCTCGCCCTTCGAGTCGAACGCCAGAGCCAGAACGCGATGGAACTCGCGACGGCGCTGCAGGGCAACAGGGCTGTCAAGCGTGTCTTCTATCCCGGCCTCGACTCGCACCCGAACCGCGGCGTCGCCGCGCGGCAGATGCGCATGTTCGGCGGCATGGTGACCTTCGAGGTCGAGGACGAGCCAACCGCGTTTCGCACGCTGGAGCGGCTCCAGATCTTCGCCCTCGCCGAGTCGCTCGGCGCGGTCGAATCGCTCGCCGAGCACCCGGCGCGTATGACACACGCCTCGATCCCCGTCGCGGAGCGAGAGCGCTCTGGCGTGGGGGATGGCCTGATCCGGCTGTCCGTCGGCGTCGAGGACGTCGCCGACCTCATCGCCGACCTCGAGTCCGCCCTAAGCTAGTTCGCGCATGGCGCCCCGAGAGCTGCCGAGCAGAGCGCTGTATCAAGGACGCGATCGCGCGGCCGCACGCTCGTTTCTCTACGCGATCGGCCTGAGTCCCGAGGACATCGACAAGCCATTCATCGGCGTGTCGAACTGCTGGACCGAGACAATGCCGTGCAACTTCGGGCTTCGCGACCTGGCCGTTCCGCTGAAGGCCGGGATCCGCGCGGCCGGCGCGAACCCGATGGAGTTCAACACCATCGCCATCTCCGACGGCATCACGATGGGCAGCGAGGGCATGAAGACCTCGCTGGTCAGCCGCGAGGTGGTCGCAGACTCGATCGAGCTCGTCACGCGCGGCCACATGTTCGACGCTCTGGTGTGCCTGGCGGCGTGCGACAAGACGACGCCTGGTTCCGCGATGGCGCTTATCCGGGTGGACCGGCCTGGCATCGTGCTCTACGGCGGGTCGATCATGCCGGGATCGTTCCGCGGCCGCCAGGTCGCGGTCGGCGACGTTTACGAAGCGATCGGCGCCGCCGCGGCGGGCAAGATCACCGACGCGGACCTGCACGAGCTGGAGCTGGTGGCCTGCCCGGGTGCGGGTGCATGCGGCGGCCAGTACACCGCGAACACGATGTCGATGATGTTCGAGGTCATCGGCCTGTCGCCGGTGGGCTTCAACTCCATCCCGGCCACCGACCCGGAAAAGCACAGGGCGGCGGAGCGGATCGGCCGGCTGGCGATGGACGTGCTCGAAAACGACCGGCGTCCGTCAAAGATCCTCACCCGCCGCGCCTTTGACAACGCGATCGCGGCCGTCGCCGCGAGCGGAGGCTCCACCAACGCGGTCCTGCATCTGCTCGCGCTGGCGCGTGAGGTCGGCGTCGACCTCGCGATCGACGATATCGACCGGATCAGCCGGCGCACGCCGCTGCTGTGCGATCTCAAGCCTGGTGGTCGTTTCGCCGCGGTGGAGCTCCATAAGGCCGGGGGCATCGCCCTGCTGACGAAGCGGCTGATCGAAGGCGGCTTCATCGACGGCGACGCGATGACGGTCACCGGCCGCACGCTTGGTGAGGAATGCGAGTCCGTGCAGGAGACGGCTGGGCAGGTCGTTGTCGCCCCGCTCTCCAAACCGCTGCGGGCGGAGGGAGGCCTGGTCATCCTGCGCGGCAACCTTGCTCCTGAGGGGTCGGTGGTGAAGATCACGCAGCACACCACGACCACCCACCGCGGTCCCGCCAGAGTGTTCAACAGGGAAGAGGATGCTTTTGCGGCCGTGTATGCGGGCCGGATCAAAGCCGGCGATACGGTCGTGATTCGGTATGAGGGCCCGCGCGGCGGACCTGGGATGCGCGAGATGCTTTCGGTCACGGCGGCCATCGTGGGTGAGGGCCTCGGCGGGTCCGTGGCGATGGTCACCGACGGGCGTTTCTCGGGTGCGACGCAGGGGTTGATGGTCGGCCACGTCGCGCCGGAGGCGGCCGTTGGCGGACCGCTCGCCGCGCTGCGGGACGGCGATGTCATCGAGATCGACGTGGACAGCCGAAAGCTTTCGGTGGTCGACGTCGACATCGAAGCGCGATTGAAGGATTGGTCGCCGCCGGAGGCCAACTACCGGCGCGGAGTGCTCGCGCGCTACGCCGCGCTGGTCGGGTCGGCTTCGGAAGGGGCGATGCTGAAGCCGTAAGGCGTCGGCGGCCGGCGGATTTGGAGCGTTAGGCGCCAAACGCACTCAATTTCCCGGCAGATTTGGAGCGTTAGGCGCCAAACGCGGGTTATCTGCCGGTGGGGAGCCACTCCGGGCGATTTTTTTCGTACGCCGCTATGTCCGAGTCGTGGCGTTCGACCAGCGAGATGTCGTCGAGGCCGCCGAGCAGCATCTCGCGCGCGAACGAGTCGATCTCGAACCTGTAGTCGAAGCCGTCGCCGTGCACCCGTTGAGCTCTCAGATCGACTGTCACCTCGACGGTTGGGTCCTCAGTGACGAGATCCATCAGGTGCCTGACCTGAGATTCAGGCAGCGTCAGGGCCAGCAGGCCGGTCTTGTAGCAGTTGTTGCGGAAGATGTCGGCGAAGCTCGGCGCGATGATCGCCTTGAAGCCGAAGTCGCGCAGCGCCCAGGGGGCGTGCTCGCGCGACGACCCGCAGCCGAAGTTCGCACCCGCGACGAGCACAGACGCGCCCTTGTGCTCGGGGCGGTCGAGGACGAAGTTCCCCCGCGCCCGCCAGTCATAGAAAAGGAATGGGCCGTAGCCCGTCCGTTCGATGCGCTTGAGGAACTGCTTGGGGATGATCTGGTCGGTGTCCACGTCGGCCAGGTCGAGCGGGGCCATGTGTCCCGAAACCTGAGTGACCGGCTCCATCTACATCAACTCGCGGACGTCGACGAGGTGACCCGTGATCGCAGCGGCCGCCGCCATCGGCGGGCTCATCAGGTGTGTCCGGCCACCTGAGCCCTGCCGGCCCTCGAAGTTCCGGTTCGACGTAGAGGCACACCGTTCGCCCGGTGCGAGGATGTCGGGGTTCATCCCGAGGCACATCGAGCAGCCGGCGTTGCGCCACTCGAACCCCGCCGCCTTGAAGACGGCGTCGAGGCCTTCGTCCTCGGCCGCACGTTTGACCGATGTCGAGCCGGGAACAACCATGGCTCGCACTTTTGGGTGCACGTGCCGGCCGTGGATCACGCTCGCGGCTGCGCGCAGGTCTTCCAACCGCGCGTTGGTGCAAGAGCCGATGAACACGCGGTCGATCGCAATGTCCGCCAGCGCGGTGCCGGGCTGCAGGTCCATGTAGCGCAGCGCGCGCTCGTCGGTCTCGGAGCGGGGCGCCGGTACTCGGCCGGTGACAGGCACGACCTGGGCCGGGGTGGTTCCCCATGTGACGTGAGGCTCGAGCTTCGTCGCGTCGACCGGTATCACGCGGTCGAACGGCGCGTCGTCGTCCGATGTCAGCGACCGCCAGCTGTCAAGGGCGGCTTCCCACGCGGCGCCGCGAGGCGCGTGGGGACGGCCCTCCAGGTAGTTGAAGGTCGTCTCGTCCGGCGCGATCATGCCCGCCTTGGCGCCCCACTCGATCGACATGTTGCAGACCGTCATCCGGCCTTCCATCGACAGGCCGCGGATGGTCGACCCGCGGTACTCGACGAGGTGTCCCTGTCCCAGCGACGTGCCGGTCTTGCCGATCAGGCCCAGCACGATGTCCTTGGCGGTTACCCCGAGCGGGAGATCACCCGAGACCTCGACCGCGATGTCGCCCTGGCGCTTTTGGGGCAGGCATTGGGTCGCGAGCACAAGCTCCACCTCGGAGGTGCCGATGCCGAAGGCCAGCGCGCCGAAGGCGCCGTGCGTCGAGGTGTGAGAGTCGCCGCAGACGATCAGCATGCCGGGCTGGGTCAGGCCGAGCTCGGGCCCGATCACGTGGACGATGCCCTGGCGCCGGCTGCCGATCTGGTGCAAGGGAATCCCCTCTCGCCGGCAGTTCTCGGCCAGCACCTCCATCTGCTTCCGTGACAGCTCGTCCGCGGCCCGGACGCCGCCGCGCGTGGGCACGTTGTGGTCCATGGTCGCGATGGTCAGATCCGGCCGGCGCACCTTTCGCCCGGCCAGGCGCAGCCCCTCGAACGCCTGAGGCGAGGTGACCTCATGGACGAGGTGGAGATCGACGAAGAGAAGGTCCGGCTCGCCCTGCGCGGAATGCACCACGTGGGCGTCCCAAAGCTTCTGAGCCAAGGTTTTTGCCATCGGGAGGACAACTTTACGTCCGCCTTCGGCCGGAAATTTGTGCCCTGGATACAACCCCAAGGCGGCGTTGGGTCGTTAACATTCACAACCTCATGGCGAAGTCGACCCGCGGCCTCGTAGCGCTCCTCGGCCTTCTGGGCCTTATTGGCCTCGTTGCAACGGGGGCAAGCGCGACCTAGCCAGACCACCAGGTAGATCGCAAAAGCCCCCGACCGAGAGGTGGGGGCTTTCTCATTTTCTGAGGAACAAAAAGGAGCCCGCTGAATTGACCGGAGCAGACATGGTGCTGGAGGCGCTGGAGCGCGAAGGTGTCGAATACATCTTCGGCTACCCCGGCGGCGCCAACCTGCCGATCTACCAACACCTCCGCGAGCACCCGAAGCTGAAGCACATCCTGGTCCGCCACGAGCAGGGGGCGGCCCACATGGCGGACGGCTACGCCCGCGCGTGCGGCAAGCCGGGCGTCGTGTTCGCGACCTCAGGTCCGGGCGCGCTGAATCTCGTCACCGGGCTATGCACCGCGTACATGGACTCGGTGCCGATGATCGCGATCACCGGCCAGGTCAACAGCACGCAGGTCGGACGCGATGCCTTCCAGGAGTCGGATGTCATCGGCGCGACCAGCTCCGTGACCAAGCACAGCTACCTGGTGACGAAGATCGACCAGCTGCCCCGCGTCATCCACGAGGCGTTCCACATCGCCACCACCGGACGCCCCGGCCCTGTGCTGATCGACATCTGCAAGGACGTCCAGCAGGCGGAGGCGGAACGCGTCAACACCGAATACCTCGACCTCCCGGGCTACAGGCTGAACGGCCACGTCGATCTCGATCTGGCCCGCGAGGCGGCGCGGGCGCTGGCGCGGGCCGAGCGCCCGGTCATCCTCGCGGGTCACGGTGTGCTGCTGAGCCATGCGGAGCGCGAGCTCATGCAGCTGGCCGAGGCCGCCGCCGCGCCGGTCGGGACCACGCTGCTCGGGATCGGCGCGTTCCCGGTCAAGCACCCCCTCTCGCTCCACATGACAGGGTTCATGGGCACCGGCTGGTGCCTGAAGGCGGTCCAGAACGCCGACGTCTTGATGATGGTCGGCATGCGGGTCGACGACCGCGTCACGGCCAAGCTCTCCGAGTTCGCTCCCAACGTCAAGACCTTCATCCACGTCGACATCGACGAGGCCGAGATGGGAAAGAACGTGCGGTCGCACATCGAGCTGGTCGCCGACGCCAGGCTCGCACTCGAGGCGATGCTGCCGCACATCGACAGGGTCCAGGAAGACCGAGCCAAGTGGCTCGCCCAGATCGACGCCTGGCGTGAGGACCACCCTCTCCGCTACAAGCACTCGAACGGCAAGCTCCAGCCGCAGGACGTCCTGATCGACATGTACAAGCGTGCCCAGAGCGAGGCGATCATCGTTGCCGACGTCGGCCAGAACCAGATCTGGGCGGCGCTGTGGTGGAACTACGACCGGCCGGGTCTCTTCATCAACTCGGGTGGCTCGGGCACGATGGGCTTCGCCCTCCC
>Ga0209805_1000299_pt1 | contig 30291 bp, 25 predicted proteins | sample GraSoiAngelo_148_FD_185905 | JGI IMG/M metagenome (GOLD analysis project Ga0209805, IMG submission 185905) | Grasslands soil microbial communities from the Angelo Coastal Reserve, California, USA - 14_1009_09_20cm (SPAdes) (version 2) | ecosystem: Environmental > Terrestrial > Soil > Grasslands ...
CAGAAGCTGGCCGCGACGGAAGCGAAGCGCTGCGAGCTGCACCAGCACAAGGTCGCCGCCGAGGCCGACCTCACCGCGGGACGCGCCGAACAGCGCGAGACCGAGGCGCTCTTGATCAAGCTTCGCGAAGAGCTGGCGGACCGGCGCAGCCGCCTCACCTCGCTGCTCGAGCTGCAGAAGAACTTCGAAGGGTACGGCCGGGGCGTGAAGGCCATCATGCTGCGCGAGGAGGAGGAGCGGCGGCGCGACGGCGTCTATGGCCTGGTCGCGGACGTACTCCGGGTCGAGCCTCGTTACGAGCGGGCCATCGAGGCCGTGCTCGGGGAGCGCCTCCAGCTCGTGCTGGTCGAGAGCCACGCCGCCGGCCTCAAGGCGGTCGACTACCTGCGCAAGGCTGCGCAGGGGCGCGCTTCCTTCGTTCCGCTCACGGAGATGGAGCAGCTCCCGCTGGTCCCCGAAGCCGCCGATCTCCCCGCGCCCGAGGACACCGTTCGCGCCGTCGACGTGGTGGGCTGCGCCCCCGAGCACGAGCGGCTGCGCAACTACCTGCTCGCGGACGTCTTCCTCTGCGACACCCTCGCCGCCGCGCTCTCGTTCTGGGCGCGAAACCCCGGAGAGCGGACCTTCGTCTCCGCCGACGGCGAGGTGGTGGACAAGGAGGGTGTCGTCTCCGGCGGAGCGCTGGAAGGGGTCGCCGACGGGCTCTTGCACAAGCGACGGGAGGTGCAGGAGCTGGCCGAGACGGTCCAAGATCTGGAGTCGCGACTGCATCTGGTCACCGACCGCCTCCAGCAGCTGTCCGCGCGCCTGCAGGCGACCGATACCCAGGTGAAGCGACTCGTCCACGAGGAGCGCGAGGAGGAGCTCTCCCAGCTGCGCCTGGAGCGCGACGTGGCCCGGCTGCAGGAAGACCTCACGCGCATCGCGCAACGCGATCAGGTGCTCCACCACGAGACCGAGCAGCTGGAGAGCGCGATGAGCGAGGTGGCGCGCGAAGAGCAGACGTCGCGCGATGCCGTCGCCGCCGGCGAGGGGGAGCAGAGCGAGCGGGAGGCCCGCCTTCGCGCCATGCAGAGCGATCTCTTGCGGGCGCGGGAACGCGCCGAGTCCGTGCAGGCCGAAGTCACCAAGGCCAAGGTGAGCGCCGCGGCGCTTGCGGAACGCCGGGAGGGCCTCGCGCGCTCGGTGCAGCGCATGCAGGAGCAGAGATCCGAGGTGGAGTCCCGACGCGAGAAGCTGCAGGCCGAGATCGCCCAGGGCAAGGAGCGGGACGCCGCGCTGCAAGCGAAAGCGGAGGTCTGCCAACAGGAGCTCCGCCAGCTCCTCGCCGAGTCCGAGCGGCTGCGCCAGGAGTTGGGCCGGGCGCGGGCGCAGTACGACCAGGCCCAGGAGCGGCTGCGCGGCGGCGACGAGCAGGTGCGGCAGGCCCGCGAGGAGGCCCGCACCATCGGAGAACGAAGGGGCAAGGCGGAGCTGGCGGTGCAGGGCACCCGGCTCGAGCTGACTCACCTCGAGCAGCAGGTCCGCGAGCGGCACCTGATGGAGCTTGCCGAGGTCGCGGTGGCGCGCCGCGAAGCGGCGCTGCAGCTCGAGGTCTCGAGAGCGGAGGAGCAGATGCACTCCCTGCGCGAGAAGATCGACGCGCTCGGCGAGGTCTCGCTCACCGCCATCGATGAAGCGCGCGAGGTGGGCGAGCGTTTCGCGTTTCTCTCCTCCCAGAAGGCGGACCTGGAGGAGAGCATCGCCAAGCTGCGATCGGCCATCGCGCGGATCGATCGGGCGTCGAAGGAGCGCTTCCGGGAGACGTTCCAGCTCATCAACGACCGCTTCCAGCAGGTGTTTCCCAGACTGTTCCGCGGGGGCACCGCCGAGCTGCAACTCGTCGATGACCCTGCGAATCCGTCGGCCGAGCCGGGCGTGGAGATCGTCGCCCAGCCGCCGGGCAAGAAGCTCGCCTCCGTGAACCTGCTCTCGGGCGGAGAGAAGGCGCTGACGGCGGTCTCGCTGATCTTCGCCATCTTCCTCATCAAGCCCACTCCCTTCTGCCTGCTCGACGAGGTGGACGCCCCGCTCGATGAGGCGAACGTCGGCCGCTACAACGAGATGGTACGGGAGATGAGCCGCAGCTCGCAGTTCATCGTGATCACCCACAACAAGCGCACCATGGAAGTCGCCGACTCTCTCTACGGCATCACCATGGAGGAGCCCGGCATCTCGAAGACGGTCTCCGTCAAGCTGTCACACCAGGGCGCAACCGCGGCGGCGTAGATCGCAGCCCGCTGCGCCGGATCGCAGGGGGCTTTGCAGGATCCCCGCGTTGATCTCCCCGCGACGTGGGGTAGTCTTGGCGCATGCGCATCTCGACGGGCATGGGAATGACCGCGCTGTGCCTCGCCCTCTCGGTGCGGGCGGACGACACGAAGCCGCCGCAGATCTCCGAGGTGCGCGCGGGCGCGAAAGGCGGCCAGGTCCAGGTCGAGGCGCGGATCACCGACGAGACCGGCGTGCTTTCCGCCGTCTGCCATCACCGCGCGCCCGGGGGCAGGGTGGAAGACTCGCCGATGGTGAGGAACGACTTCGACGACGTCTTCCGGACGAGCTTCCCGGGCGGCCCGGACACCGAGTACTGGATCGAGGCGAGCGATCTGCTCGGAAACGGTCCGGCGACCTACGGCACCTCCGCGAAGGCGGTGGCCGTGGGCGGTGCCGCCGTCGACGACAAGGCCGTCTCCCGCAGCGAGGCTCCACCGAGGAAACCGCGCGAGCCGAAGCGGCCGCGCGAGAGCGCTGCCGCCACGGCCCCGCGGCCACCGGCCATCGAGCACAGCAGGCCCACGGCGCAGCCGCCGGAGGGGCGCGACTTCACGGTGCGCATGAAGATCCGGAGCGAGTCGCCGGTGGCGGTCGCGGTGCTGCAGGCGCGGCCGCAGGGGAGCACCACCTTCATCAACACTCCGCTCACGCGCACCGAGGGGGACAGCTGGGAGGCGCAGATCCCCGGCGCCATGGCGCACGGCAGCGTGGAATACTTCATCGCCGCGAAGAACCAGGCGGGACAGATGTCGCGCCAGGGCGACGGCAAAGCGCCGTACGTGATCACGTTCAAGACCGCCGCCGCGGCGCCCGCGGTGGGGCCCACGCAGGTGGTCGCCGCGCCGGAGAAGCCGTCGGGGGTCGCCGCGCCGGAAAAGCCGTCGGGGCCCTTCATCTTCACCGACAATCCGCCGGTGCGCGTCGCGCCGGGCCAGCCGATCATCCTGCGGGCGCAGGTAGTGCCGCCGAGTGACAACGGCGAGATGCCCGACCGGGTCGCGGTCCTCTGGCGCGGCAACGACGGGCAGGACCAGCTCACCGACATGGCCAGGGACGAGACCGGCGGCTGGGGCGGATACAAGGCCGAGCTGCCGCCGCAGGAAGAGGGCGCGATCTTCTACCAGGTCGTCGCTTGCGATCCCCCGGCGACGAAGTGCGGCATCGACACCGGCAGCAGGCGCAAGTGGCACGCCATGGCGGTCGCCTCGCAGCCTGGCGCTCCCAGGCCGCTACCGCTCGACGCCGTGAGCACGAAGGCTCCACCGACGCTGCCGGAGTGAGCGCGTCCTTGCTTTTTCCCCCTTCCTGAGCGATCTGCGCAGCCCCGTGCTGCTCGCCCTGGAAACCACCCACATCGCTGCCGCTGCGGTCGTCCTCGTGCTCGCGGCGCTGATCGTGGCCCTCCTCGCGCGCGCGATCGTGTCGCGCCGCGCGCGATCCGCGAAACAGCTTCCGCAGGCGGAGAAGCGGGAGACGATCGAACCGCCGCGGATCACCGCTCCGGTGGTCGCGGCGCCGGTCGAGCGCGTGGCGCGGGAGCAGCGCGCCAGGGAAGAGCTGAGTGAGGCCGAGGAGCAGCTGCGGGTGGCGCGCGAGGCGGTGGCGCGCGAGCCCGGCTCCTCCGCGGCGCGGGCGGAACTCCAGCGCTACGAACGCGAGGTCGCCGACCTGCGCCGGCGCGCGGAGTACGAGCACCGCAAGTCCGACGAAGCGCAGGAGAAGGCGCGGCGGCTGGCGGAGGCGGCGGCGCGCGAAGAAGCGGAGGCGCGGGCCCGTGCCGAGGAGCAGGCGCGCCTCGAAGCCGAGCGCCGGACCCAGGAGCAGGCTCGCCGCAGGCTGGCGGAGCAGGAAGCGGGCCGCACGCTCGCGGAGGGTCTGGCGAAGACCCGTAGCGGCTTCATGGCCCGCCTGAACGCGTTCATCGGCGCGAGCAAGGAGCTGGACGACGCCGCGCTCTCGGAGCTGGAGGAGATCCTCTTCTCCGCCGACGTCGGCGTGCACACGGCGACGGCATTGCTCGACAGCGTGCGCGAGCGGCTCAAGCGGCGCGAGCTCTCCGACCTGGGAAAGGTCAAATCGGCCCTGCGGGAGGAGATCGAACGCATCCTCTCGCAGGCATCGGGCGCCCACGGGGGTCTGCCCGAGGCACCGCCGCCGCAAGTGGTGATGGTGGTGGGAGTGAACGGAACGGGAAAGACCACCACCGTGGGAAAGCTCGCCGCCAAGCTGAAGGCGGCGGGAAAATCGGTGATCCTCGGCGCGGGCGATACCTTTCGCGCCGCCGCCGGCGAGCAGCTCGACGTCTGGGCGGATCGCGCGCAGGTCCCGATCGTGCGCGGGAAGGACGGCTCCGACCCGGGAGCAGTCCTGTTCGACGCAGTCGCGCGCGCCCGCGGCGAGGGCCTCGACGTGGTCCTCTGCGACACCGCCGGCCGCTTGCACACCAAGGCGAACCTCATGGAAGAGCTGAAGCGGCTGAAGCGCACGCTGGCCAAGGCGCAGGAGAGCGCGCCGCACGAGGTGCTGCTGGTCGTCGACGCGACCACCGGCCAGAACGCGATCCAGCAGGCGCGCCAGTTCCACGACGCGCTCGGCGTCACCGGATTCGTGCTCACCAAGCTGGACGGAACTGCGAAAGGCGGCGTGATCATCGGAATCTGCGACGCTCTCAAGATCCCGGTCCGCTACGTGGGGGTCGGCGAGAAGGTGGCGGACCTGAAGGAGTTCGACCCGCACGAATTCGTCGAGGCGCTGTTCGGCGAATGAATCGAGCGCCGCAGAGGCTATAGTCTCCTCGTGGAGAGCCGCGGCACCATCCTCGTCGTCGACGACGAGCAGGCGAACCTGGACTCGCTCGAGCGGATCTTCGCGCGCGAGGGTTATCGCATCCTCCTCGCCCGCAGCGGCCAGGAGGCGGTGGACGCGCTGCGCGCCGAACCGGTCGACGTGGTGCTCACCGATCTGATGATGCCGGCGATGAGCGGGCAGGAGCTGTTGCGCGCGGTGCGCGCCGTCGCGCCAGACGCGGAAGTGGTCCTCATGACCGCGTACGGCACGGTCGAGGCAGCCGTCGCGGCAATGAAGGACGGCGCGTACGACTTCCTCACCAAGCCGCTCAAGCGCCATGCAGTCCTCAAGAGCGTGCAGCAGGCCATCGACAAGCGCCGCCTGGTGCTCGAGAACAAGCAACTTCGGGCGCGCCTCGCCGGGGCGGAGCAGCCCATCGTCGGTCAGAGCCCTTCGCTGCGCGCCACGCTCGACATCATCCGGCAGGCCGCCCCTTCTTCGGCCACCGTGCTGCTGCTGGGCGAGAGCGGTACCGGCAAGGAGCTGTTCGCGCGCGCGTTGCACGAGCATTCGCCTCGCTCCCCGGGTCCCTTCGTGCCCATCAACTGTGCCGCGATTCCGGAGACGATCCTGGAGTCGGAGCTGTTCGGATACGAGCGCGGCGCGTTCACCGGCGCGGTCCAACGCAAGGAGGGCCGCATCGAGCGCGCACAGGGCGGAAGCCTGTTCCTCGACGAGGTCGGCGAGCTGACGCCTTCCGTGCAGGTGAAGCTGCTCCGCTTCCTGCAGGAAGGCGAGATCGAGCGCCTGGGCGGAAGCGGAACGGTGAAGGTGGACTGCCGGGTGGTCGCCGCGACGAATCAGGACCTCTCCGCCCGCGTGCGCGAAGGGAAGTTCCGCGAGGACCTCTACTATCGCCTGAACGTCATCCAGGTGGTGCTGCCTCCTCTGCGCGATCGGATCGAGGACATTCCGCTGCTCGCCGATCATTTCATGGCGCGCTACGCGGCGAAGAACGGAAAGCCGATCGGCACACTCACCCGCGCCGCGCTCTCCGCGCTGGAGGCGTATCCCTGGCCCGGAAACGTGCGCGAGCTGGAGCACGCGATCGAGCGCGCGGTGGTCCTGTCGCGGGGCGCGCAGATCGACGTCGACGACCTCCCGGAGTCAGTGCGCAGCGGCGGCGGCGGGCGCGCGGCCGGCGTCGGCGCCGCCCTCGAAGGACGCACGCTGACGGTGCCCCTGGGAACGACGATGGAGGAGATCGAGCTCCGCGTCATCCGCGAGACGCTGCGGCAGACCAAGGGCGACAAGAACCTCGCCGCACAGCTCCTCGGGATCGCCGCGAGGACCATCTACCGCAAGCTCGATCGGGAAAAGGAGTAGAGCGCGGCAGACCGCGGCGTGTTCCGCGGAACGGAAGGATCGTCCCCTCCGTTCTCGTGCTGCGGGAGCCGTCCTGACAAAATGTCAGCGGACCGGAACGTCGACTTGCCATGTTGTCGCTCGACCCCCCTGCGGTCGTTCCGAGCGGCTGCATTACCTCAGGGAATCCGCTGGCATGGTGCTTGCTGCTCCGGCTCGTGTGGAGCTCGTCCTCCAGAGATACTCGTGGGCGCTCGACGCGCTCGCGGTGCTGATCGGCGCCTATCTCGCGGCGCGCACGGTGAACACGCTCGCCGCCGCGGCCATCGCTCCGAGGCCGGCCCTGGTGCAGCAGGCCGGCGCTGCGCCGCAAGCCGCGGCCCAGCCCCAGCGCGTGGAACTCGACGCGGAAAGGGTGGCGAAGCTGTTCGACGTCCCCCTTCCGAAGCCGGCTCCGGCCGGGTCGGAGCCTGCGCCGCCGCAGCGCGGGAAGTGGAACCCCGTACCCGTGCGCTCTTCGCTGCATGGGACGCTGGTGGGCACCGCGATCGCGGAGCCGAAACGCTACTCGCTGTGCCAGATCACCAACCCGGACCTGAACGAGACCCAGGTCTACGCGATGGGCGACAAGTACCAGGGGGCGCGGATCTACGGCATCGAGAAAGAGCGCGTGCTCCTCGACAACGACGGCTCCAACGAATACATCGACAACAGCGCGGCCGCCCCGCCGAATCTGGGAGTGACGCCGATTCCCGTGCCGGGCGGTGTACCGCAGGCGTCCGGCGGCGGCGAGGGCGTCAAGCAGCTCTCGGAGAACCAGTACGTGGTGGCGCGCAGCGAGATCAACAACGCGCTCACCAATCTCTCCGACCTCGCGACCAAGGCGAGGATCGTGCCCTCGTTCAAGAACGGCGTGGCCAACGGCTTCAAGTTGTTCTCGATCGTCCCCGACTCGCTGTACGCCAAGATCGGGGTGCAGAACGGCGACGTCATCCGGCGCATCAACGGCTACGAGATGAACAGCCCGGACAAGGCGCTGGAGATCTACCAGAAGCTGCGCGACGCGAGCAGGATCGAGATCGAGATCGAGCGCCGCGGCGAGACCTTGCGCAAGACCTACTCCATCGAATGAACCGGGAGAATCTCGTGCACCACGCGCGCTGGGCTTCCCTGCTCTCGCTGGCCGCGGCGCTCGTCGCCGCACCTGCACCGGGCGCGCAGCCGCAGCCGCCGCGCCGTCCCGGTCAACTGGCACCGCCGCGCACGCCCCCGTCCCAACCCGCGCAGCCGGCCCGGCCTCCTGCGGACGAGCCCGCGCCGCCGGCGGCCACGCGCGCGACCGAGCCGGGCCCGATCGCTCCGCTGGACAAGAAGGAGATCCGCACCGGCGCGCGCACGGTGGTGATGTCCTTCGACAAGCGGGACCTCACCGAAGTGATCCAGTTCGTGAGCCAGTTCACGCAGCGCAACTTCATCCTGCCGGAGCGCGTGGCGGGGAAGATCACCATCCTGTCGAACTCCCCGATTCCCGCGGAGGACGTGTGGAACGTGTTCGTCGCCGCCCTCGACGCGAACAACTGGGCCGTCTACCCGGTGGGCAAGTATTGGAAACTGGTGGAGAAGAAGCAGTCGTCGCGCGCCAACATCCCCATCTACCTCGAGCGGGGGCAGGAAGCGCCGCCGACCGAACAGATGGTGACCAAGCTGTTCAAGCTCCGCTACGTCGAAGCGGACCAGATGCGCAACGTGTTGAACCAGTTCACCTCGCGCGACTCCGATTTCCAGATCTTTCCGCCGGACACGCTGGTGATCAGCGACCTCGGTCTCAACATGCGCCGCCTGGAAAAACTCATCCAGCAGCTCGACCAGCCGGGCGGGTCGGAGGAGATCCACATCGTCCCCGTGCACTACGCGGGAGCACAGGAGCTGGCACAGAAGCTGACCGAGATCTTCCAGGCCCAGGCGCCCGGTCCGAAAGGTGGGGTGGTGCGGCAGCTCGGCGTCGCCGAGCCCGTCGTCCAGCCCGGACAACCCATCGCGGTGCCGCCGCCGGGACAGGTCCCGTCCGCCCCCACGGGGCCGGTGCAGATCGGGAAGATCATCCCGGAGGAGCGGACGAACAAGCTCATCGTCATCGCCGGCGCCAGATCGTTTTCGCGCGTGCTGGAGCTGATCCGCCAGCTCGACGTTCCCGCCGGCGAAGGCGGAGTTCACGTCTATTACCTGGAGAATGCCAAGGCGGAGGACATCGCCTCGACGCTGCAAGCGCTCGCGCAGGGAGCGGCGGCGAGGCACACCACCGCCGCCGGCGGCACGGCGCGGCCGCCCGGAGCCCCCGGGGGACCCGCGGCGCCGGCCGGGCCGGTCAGCGCGGACCTGTTTGCCGGCGAGGTGAAGATCACCGCGGACAAGAACACCAACTCGCTGGTGGTGATCGCCTCGCAAGCCGACTACCGCAACCTGGTCAAGGTGGTCGAGCGCCTCGACATCCGCCGCCGGCAGGTGTTCGTCGAGGCGGTGATCATGGAAGTCAATCTGGAATCCGATCTCGACATCGGCGTGTCGGCGCATGGCGGCACCATCCTCAACGACGTGAGCTTCCGCGGGGCGAAAGGCGACGCTCCGCTGGTGATCGGCAGCGAGCTCGGCGGGCTCAGCTCGCTCGGCGGCGTGACCTCGCTCGGATCGCTGGGCGGCTTCCTGGCCGGCCTGCAGGGACCGCCCATCACCGTGCCCGGGCTGAACGTCTCGCTGCCTTCGTTCGCCATCCTGCTCAACGCCCTGCAGAGCTCGAGCGACGTGAACGTGATCAGCACTCCGCACGTGATCATGACCGACAACACCGAAGGCGAGATCACCGTCGGCCAGAACGTCCCCTTCCAGGCCGCGTACGCGCCGAGCGCCTCCGCGCTCACCTCGCTGACGGGGTCCACCTCCTCCACCACCACTGCCCAGGCCTCGCTGCTGGGCCTGGGCGGCCTCGGGTCCCTCTACGCTCCCATCCAGCGGCAGAACGTCGAGCTGCGCCTGCGCATCAAGCCGCAGATCAACGAGAGCGATTACGTCCGGCTCGACGTGGACGAGCAGACCGAGGAGATCGCCAGCGTCGACAAGCAGCTCGGGCCCACCACCTCCAAGCGCTCCGCCAAGACCACCGTGGTGGCGAAGGATCAGGAGACCGTCGTCCTCGGCGGCCTGATCCAGGAGCGGAACCTGCGCAACGTGCAGAAGGTGCCGGTGCTCGGATCGCTGCCGGTCCTCGGCTGGCTCTTCCGCAGCGAGACCACCAAGAAGACGAAGACGAATCTCCTGCTGTTCCTGACCCCGTACATCATCCGCGATCAGAGCGACTACCGGCGCATCTTCGAGCGCAAGATGGCTGAGCGCGCGGAGTTCGTGAAGCGGTTCTATGGCGAGGAGACGAAGTACGAGACCGCCATCGACTACGACCGCAAGCCGGGCCCCCTCTCGCGCGTGCGGCGGGGTGTGCAGCAGGAGCTGGACCGGTACGAGAACGGCGGTCCGGGCGGTCCCGATGAGCGGGTGATCCGGCCCGCCCAGCGTTATGCTCCACCCCAGTTGGACAAGGGCGGATTCGCCCCTGCGCCGCCAGCGCCTGCCCCCCTTCCAGCCGAGCCGAAGCAGGAGCCCGCGCCGGGCGTACAGGTGCCCCAGGAGCAGCAGCAAGCGCCGCCGGAGCCCGAACAGCCGCCGGAAGAGCCGACGCCGCCGGAAGAGAAGCCGAATCCAGGAGGTTGAAGTCCGATGGAAGGCATCGCAGAAGCGCCCGCGCGCAAGCCCGCCGGCCGAGGCCTCGCAGGCCTGCGGATCGGCGAGATCCTGCTCGCGCACGGCGCCGTCACGCGCGAGAAGCTGGAGGAGGCGCTGGCGTCGCAGGGCGAGCGCGGGGGCCGCCTGGGCGAAGTCCTGGTCTCGCTCAAGGCTTGCTCCGAGGAGCAGGTGCTCAAAGCGCTGGCGGCGCAGCTCGAGCTGCCCTACCAGGTACGCGTCGCGACCGAGGAAGTCTCGCAAGAGCTGATCTCGAAGGTCCCGATCAACTTCGCCAAGCAGGCCCGGCTGCTGCCGCTGCGAATCGAGGGCGATCTCGTGGTCGCGGCGATGGCGGATCCGATGGACACCGGCGCCGTCGACAGCCTGCGCCTGCTGCTCGGCGCCTCCGTGTCGCCGGTGCTGGTGCCCACGCAGTCGATCCTCGACTGCATCAACTCGGTCTACGACCGCGCGGCCAACGAGGCCGAGCAGCTGGTGGGCGATCTGGAGGCGGGCGACCTCGACACCGTCGCGCACGAGCTCGAGGAGCCGCAGGACCTGCTCGACTCGAGCGACGAGGCGCCCATCATCCGCCTCGTCAACTCGCTCCTCTTCCGCGCCGCCAAGGAGCGCGCGAGCGACATCCACATCGAGCCGCAGGAGAAGGACATCTGCGTCCGGTTCCGCGTCGACGGCGTGCTGCAGGAGGTGATCCGGCCGCCCAAGCGGTTCCAGAACTCCATCATCTCGCGCGTGAAGATCATGGGCGGGCTGAACATCGCCGAGAAGCGCCTGCCGCAGGACGGCCGCATCCGCGTGAAGCTCGCCGGGCGAGACATCGACATCCGCCTCTCCACCACTCCGACCGTCTTCGGCGAGCGGGTGGTGATGCGACTGCTCGACAAGAGCACGGTGCTGCTCGACCTGGTGGAGATCGGGATGGACAAGGATCAGCTCCGCATCATGGAGTCGCTGATCCACCGGTCGCACGGGATCATCCTCGTCACTGGCCCGACCGGCTCGGGAAAGACCACCACGCTGTACGCGGCGTTGAGCAGGATCAACCGGCCCGATCTGAACATCATGACCATCGAGGATCCGGTCGAGTACCAGCTGCAGGGCATCTCCCAGACTCCGGTGAACCCGAAGATCGATCTGACCTTCGCGAACGGCCTGCGCAGCTTCCTGCGCCAGGATCCCGACGTGATCATGGTGGGCGAGATCCGCGACCTGGAGACCGCGGAGATCGCCATCCAGGCCTCGCTCACCGGACACCTGGTATTCTCCACCGTCCACACCAACGACGCCGCCGGGGCCGTCACCCGCCTGGTCGACATGGGTGTGGAGCCGTTCCTCGTCGCTTCCTCGCTGATCGGCATCCTCGCCCAGCGCCTGGTGCGCGTGCTCTGCAAGGACTGCCGGGCCCCTTACCTGCCTACGCCGGAGGAGCTGAAGGAGATCGGGCTCACGCCCGAGGAGGTGCGCGAGACGAGCGGGGGAATGCTCTACAAGCCGGGCGGCTGCGCCGAGTGCAACAACACCGGATACCGCGGCCGGACCGGTATCTACGAGATGATGCTTCTCGACGACGAGCTGCGCCAGCTCACCCTCAAGAACGTCGACAGCGGGACCATCAAGCGGCAGGCGGTCAGCAAGGGCATGCGCACGCTGATGGACGATGGCGCGCAGAAAGTCATGGGCGGCGTCAGCAGCGTCGCGGAAGTCCTCAGCGTCACGCAAGAGGACATGGCCTGAGCCGTGCCGGTATTCGAGTACACGGGCCTCACCGAGGCGGGCAAGAACGTCCGGGGCATCCGCGATGCGGAGAGCAGCAAGGCGCTGCGCCAGGTCCTCCGCAAGGACGGCGTCTATCTCACCGACGCGCACGCCGCCGAGGCCGGCGCGGTGGTCGGCGAGCAGAAGACCGGGCTCTCGCGCGAGGTCGACATCCCCGCGATGCTGGGCTTCACCGGCGTTTCGGCCCAGGACCTCGCCATCGCCACCCGCCAGCTCGCCACCCTCATCTCGGCGGGCATCCCGCTGGTGGACGCGCTCACCGCGCTGGTCGATCAGATCGAGCAGCCGCGCCTGAAGCGGATCATGGGCGTGGTGAAGCAGAAGGTGAACGAGGGCGCCTCGCTCGCCGACGCGCTCCGCGAGCATCCGAAGGTCTTCTCCGAGCTCTACGTGAACATGATCCGCGCCGGCGAGAGCTCCGGCGCCCTGGATGTGGTGCTGGTGCGCCTGGCCGACTTCACCGAATCGCAGGCGCAGCTGCGCAACAAGATCATCGGCGCCATGCTGTATCCGGCGATCATGGTGGTGGTCGGGATCGCCATCGTCAGCATCCTCTTCGTGGTGGTGATCCCGAAGGTCACCAGGATCTTCGAGGACATGAACGTCACCTTGCCCTGGACGACGCGCATCCTCATCGGCGTGTCCTCGTTCGCGCGCGATTACTGGTACGTCGTCCTCGTCGCCGTTCCGGCAGTGGTCTTCGGCGTGCGGCGGTTCGTGCGGACGCCGCGCGGCCGCGCCTGGTGGGATCGGACCAAGCTCGGCGCTCCCATCTTTGGCGAGCTGATCCGCATGCTCTCCCTCTCGCGGTTCGCCAAGACGCTGGCGACGCTGCTCGCGAGCGGAGTGCCCCTGCTCACGGCGATGGACATCGTCAAGAACATCGTCAGCAACACCCTGCTCGCGGACGTGATCGACAAGGCCCGCGACGCGATCCGGGAAGGCGAATCGATCGCGGCGCCGCTGCGCAGATCGGGTCAGTTTCCGCCGCTCGTGTACCACATGATCGCCATCGGCGAGCGCAGCGGGCAGCTGGAGGAGATGCTGCAGAACGTCGCCCGCAGCTACGAGGCGCAAGTGGAGATGCGGGTCGGCGCCCTCACCTCCCTGCTCGAGCCCGTGATGATCGTGGCGATGGGCGGCGGCGTGGCGTTCATCGTCTTCTCCATCCTCATGCCGATCATGCAGCTCAACACATTCGTTCCCAAGTAGAGGATTCCCATGTTCGCAAGACATCTGAGAAAGGCCGGCAAGGCGGCCGCCCGCGGCATGACGCTGATCGAGATCATGGTCGTGCTGGTCATCCTCGGGCTGATCGCGGGCGCGATCGGCTACAACGTGTTCCAGTCGCTCAAGGACGCGCAGGTCAAGACCGCAAAGCTCGATCTGCAAGCGCTGTCGAACAGCATCGATCTCTACCACGTCGACACCGGGCAGTGGCCGGACTCGCTGCAGCAGCTGCTCCCCAAGTACGTGCGCGAGATCCGCAAGGATCCGTGGGGCAAGGACTACGCCTACCTCCGCACCGGCGAGGGCTACGACGTGTACTCGTTCGGCCCCGACAAGGCGCAGGGGGGCGGCGACGACATCACCGTGCACGGCGGCGACACCGCCGGACCTTCGACGGCGGGGAAGTAGCATCGGAATGCGCGCGCACCCAGACCGCGGCATGACGCTGGTGGAGATCAGCGTCGCCCTCGCGGTGGCGGCCCTGATGCTCGCGGTCGCCGTCCCCGCGCTGTCCGCGGTGACGCGCGCGCAGCTGCGGCAGAAGAGCGGTCAGCTCGCCGGCGCCATCCGCTCGCTGTATGGCAGCGCGGCCATCGGCGGGCACAGCTGCCGCCTGGTCCTCGATCTGGACGCGAACGCCTACTGGTCGGAGTGCGCGAAGACCAACGTGCGGCTCTCGCGTGAGGGAGAACGGTCGCAGAACGGGGCGCGGATCGCCTCCCGGGAGGAATTGCTCCAGCCACGCGAGGCGATGTCGGAAGAGGATCGCGAAAGGCTCGAGCTGGCCGGCAAGAGCGCGTTCACGGCGTCCGCGGACGTTCCCAGGACGGAGCTGGGCGGGTCGGTGAAATTCACCGACGTCTGGGTGCAGCATCAGCCCGAGCGGTACACCACGGGAAAGTCGTTCCTCTACTTCTGGTCGAGCGGGCTCACCGAAGAGGCTTCCATCCACGTGGCGCAGGCCGGCGACGTGTACTCGCTCCTGGTCTCGCCGCTCACGGGCAGGGTGAAGGTCGTCGGCGAGCGGGAGGATGCGCCGGGGCAGCGTCGATGAAGCGCGGGTTCACGCTGCTGGAGGTGATGATCTCGCTCGCCATCCTCGCCATCGCGCTGGTGGCGATCTCGGGCCTGAACGGTGGCGCCGTGGCGATGCACGCCTACGGGCGGCGCGCGACCGAGGCGACCCTTCTCCTGCGCGGCAAGATGCTGGACGTCGAGGACGACCTGCAGAAGAGCGGCTTCTCCGATTTCGACGACGAGAAGCACGGCGACTTCTCCGACCAGGGCGCCGGCGGCTACGCCTGGAGCGCGGAGATCCTCAGACCCGACGTCCGACTCGATCCAGCGCAGCTGATGAATCTGGTGAGCGGGGCCGCCCAGGGCCAAGGCGGGACCTCGAAGGGCGGCAGCATCGCCGGCGCGGCGACGGCGCTCGCCGGGTCCCTGCTCGGCGGTCCGGCGCCATCGCCGGCGGTATCGCCGGGTGCCGGAGGCGTGGCGGGACTGCTCGCCGGGCCCCTCGGCGGCGTGCTGCAGACGCAGGCGAAGACCTTCATCGAGACGCTGAAGAAGAGCGTCCGGGAGATCCGGCTGACGGTGAGCTGGGTAGACGGCAAGAACCAGCGCAGCATCTCGGCTTCGCAGATCGTGGTGATCCTGCCGCAGACGGTGGGGCTCACGCCGAATCCGCAGCCGCAGGCCCCGCTTGCTCCGCAGCCCGTCGGGCCCGTTCCGGGGCGCCAGGGGACGCAGCAATGACCCGCCGCGGCTTCACCCTGCTGGAAGTGATGATCGCCATCGCCGTGCTGGCGATGATCGGCGGGCTCACCTGGAAGAGTTTCGACGGGGCGTACGACCTGAAGCGGCGCGTGGAGACCGCAGAGGAGCGCGATCAGACGGTGCGCGGCGCGCTCGACCGCATCGCTCGCGAAGCGTCGATGACGTTCCTCTCCGAGCATTACGATCACAAGCGGTTCAGGGAGCGCCCCACCTTCTTCCGCCTGAAGGACGGCCGGCGCGAAGCGCTGCTCACCTTCACCTCCTTCGCGCACCAGCGCCTGCACGTGGACGCCAAGGAATCCGATCAGGCGGTGTTCGAATACAAGCTGGAGCGCGATGACGCTGGCAGGACGTCGCTCTTCCGCCGGGTGAAGCCGCAGATCGACGAGGAGTCCGATCGGGGCGGCGAGAAGGCCGTATTGGCGGAAGACGTGCTGCGCTTCTCCGTGCAGGCGTGGGATCCCAGGGACCGCGAGTGGCGCGACGAGTGGCAGTCCGACTCCCCGGAGCGCACGGGCGGAGCGCTGGTGCCGCCGCGCGTGCGGATCGCCATCACCGTCAAGGACGAGCAGGGCAAGGAGCGGACCTGGTCCACCCAGGCGTCTCTGCCGCTCGCGACGCCTTTGGACTTCTGACCATGCGCTCCGCTCCCATCCAACACCGCGGCGTCGCGCTGATCCTGGTCCTCACCACCATCGCCATCCTCACCTCGATCGGCGTCGACTTCAGCTACAGCTCTCGGGTATCGCTCAAGCTCGCCGAGAACCTGCGCGACGAGACGCGAGCGGAGTACCTGGCGAAATCCGCCGTCAATCTCTCCCGCTTGCTGCTCCACTTCCAGAAGCAGGTCGACCAGCTCGGAGGACAGGTCCTCGGGATCGCCGGATCCGCGCTCGGGGGTGCGAGCGGGGCGACGACCGGCGGGCAACCCCGCGGGGCTACGCCGCAGGCGATGAACAACCTCGGCATCCGCCTCTGGCAGGTGCTCCCCATCGATTCCAACGCCTTCGGCGCGCTGCTCTCCGGGGACGTCGCCGGGCTGCAGCTGCCCGAGCGGGAGACGCCCGTGCCGCTCGCGCCGCCGCGAGAGAAGCGCGCGGTGGCCCACGCCTTCGGCGGCTTCGAGGGCAGCTTCCACGCGAACATCGTCGACGAGAACAGCCGGATCAACGTGCAAGCGCTCGACAACGTCGGCACCACCCCGGCCGCGGTGTTCACGCAGTTGCGCGCGATGATGGCCGACCCGAAGTACGACTTCATCTTCGACGAGGAGGACGCGAACCGCGACCGCGTCCGCCGCGACGACGTGATCCTGGCGATGAAGGACTGGATCGACATCGACGAGACCGCCACCGCGCTCGACCCGTCGAACCTGCAGCGACCCTTCGTCAACGGCTTCAGCGACGAGAACGCGACATACTCGCGCTACGAGCCGCGCTACAAGGCGAAGAACAGCCGCCTGGACAGCCTGGAGGAGCTGTTCATGGTCCGCGGGGTGAACGATCGGTTCATGGCCGCGTTCGGCGATCGCCTGACCGTCTGGCCGGACATCAATTCCAAGCTGAACGTCAACACCGACGATCCGCAGCAGATGCTCACCAACATCCTGATCGCCGCCACGAACGCCAACGATCCGGCGCTGCGCGATCCGCGCCTGCTCCAGACCATCCTCCAGGAGATCCAGATCCGGAAGATGTTCTCCTTCTTCGGGATGTCGGCGCAGGACTTCGTCTCCATCCTGCAGGCGAACGGGATCCGGCTGCGGCCGGAGATCGATCCGCGCCAGGGGGGAAATGCGGCAAACCTCTTCGGATCCACCAGCGACACCTTCCGCATCACCGCCACCGGCCGGGTGGGCCGGACCGAGAAGCAGGTCACCGCCGTCGTCCGATATGACGACGCGATGGGCAAGATGTTGTACTGGAAGGAAGACTGATGCACCGCAACGTTGGCCTGGATTGGGCGCAGGACTCGCTGCGCGTGGCGACGCTGCAGAGCGGCTTCCGCGGCTTCGCCGTCGAGGAAGTCCGCTCCGCCGCGTTGCCCCCGGATGGGGCGCCGGCCGAGCGGCTGCGGGCCGGCCTGGCGGCGCTGGAGTTGAGACCGCCGCTCGGGCGCGATGACTCGATCGCGGTGGCCCTCCCCGGTTCGCTGGTGGCGACGCACCTGATCGCCCTTCCCTTCTCGGATCCGAGGCGCATCGAGCAGGTCCTGCCGGCGGAGGTCGAAGCAGCGATTCCCTTCGATCTCTCCGAAGTGGTCTGGGACGCCGCGATCCTCGGGGTTCCCGGAGGGAAGACCGAGGTCCTCGTCGGGGTGGTGAGGAAGGCGGCGCTCCGCGAGCACCTCGACGCGCTCGCGGCGGCTGGCCTCGATCCGCGAGTCGTGACGCTCGCGCCGCTGGCCCTTGCGGCTCTCGGCGAACGCGGAATCCTGGTGGCGCAAGGTGAGCCGCCACTGACCGCCGTGCTGCTCGACGCCGGTCCGGACCGTGCCGATCTCGCCCTGCTCGACGGCGGCCGGCCGGTCCTGGCCCGGGCGCTGACAACCTACAACGCGGCGCAATGGGCGGCTGCGGCGACGGACCCAGAGGCGCGCGCCCGGCTGCTGTCGACGCTCACGCGCGACCTGAAGATCTCCCTTCGCTCCCGCAAGACCGCGCCGCAGCGCCTCTTGCTCGCCGGGGCGCTGGCGTCGTTGCCGGAAGCGGCCGAGCGGCTCTCGGCCGAGACGCAGCTCGCCACCGAGCCGGTGACGCTGCCCGGCGGGGATCCCGCCGCGGCCCTCGCGCTCGGCCTCGCGCTGCGGGCGCAGGTCCCCCGCGGCCGCGCCAACCTGCGCAAGGGCGAATTTGCATTCACCAAGGACCTGTCGCACGTGCGCGGCCGGCTGTTGCGGCTCGGCATCGCCGCTTCCGTCCTGTTGGCGCTCGGGCTCGTCCTCGGCATCGCCAGGCTGTCCTCCCTCCACCGCCAGGCGGCCGAGTACGACGACGCGCTCTGCACCGCCACCCGGCGCATCCTCGGAACCTGCCTGACCGACTACCGGCAGGCGATCGCGCAGCTCTCGGGAGGGCGTTCGCGCGCCGCCGGGATCCCCCGCGTCTCCGCCGCCGACGTGCTCGCGGAGTTGGTCGCGCGCATGCCCGAAGGCTCGCTGCCGCTGCTGGACGACGTCGAGGTCACGACCAGCGCCATCCGCCTGCGCGGGACCGCTGACGACTTCGGCAAGGTCGAGGAGATCGTCTCGGCGCTGCGCAAGGACAAGTGCTTCGGAGAGATCCCGCCGCCGAAGACGGATAGGACGCGAGACACCAAGAAGGTGACCTTTGCCGTCGAATTTCCATATGCCTGTTCCGGCGAAGTCCCGGGAGGCGCCTGATGGATCGGATCCGCGCATGGTGGGCCGACGCGCAAGCCTGGCTCGCCGCAGCCTCGCCGCGGGAGCGGCGCCTGATCATGCTCGCGGGCGGGGGCGTCCTGCTCTTCATCGTGCTGGTTACGTACGCGAGCTTCTCGGCCGCGATCCGGCGGGCGGAGACGGCCCTCGACGAGAAGCGCGCCGATTTCGAGAAGATCTCCAGGCTGGCGGCGGGCTACGGCGCGCTCGAGCAGGAACGGCAGCTTCTCGAGGCCCGCTTGCGCCAGAGCCCGCCGGCGCTGATGACCTTCGTGGACACGACCGCACGGAACGACGGCGTCGACGTCGGCGGGATGAGCGACCGCGGCGTCGTGGCCGGCGGCCAGAACGGGCGGCCCCGCGAGATGTCCGTGGAAGTGAATCTCGGCAAGGTCCCGCTCGACAAGCTGGTGAAGCTGATCTCCGACATCGAGCGCAGCCCGGGCGTCGTCCGCGTCCGGCGCCTGCGCGTGCGCAAGGCATACGAGAACAAGGAGCTCCTCGACGTCTCGCTGACCGTGAGCGCCTGGCAAGGGTCCTGATGGCCCCCCCGTTCGCGTTCGTCAACGCGTTCCTCGCCCGCCATCCGCTGCTGCGGCGGCTGCTGCTTCCGGCAGCCGGACTGATCGCCTTCGCCCTGTTTCTCGTGCTCACGTTCCCGTACGACGTTCTGGCGCGGAGGATCGAGATCGAGGCGCAACGCGCCGGGGCCGAGTTGAGCATCGGGAGCGTGGGCGCCGGCGGTCTTGCCTCGGTGCGCGCCCGCGACGTCCGCGTGCGACTCGCGCCTGCCGGATCCGCGCCCTGGCCGGAGCTTCGTTTCGACCGCGCCGTATTCAGCCCGGACGTCCTTGCAATCCTCTTCCGCCGCACTTCGTTCGGGTTCTCCGTGCAGGGTTACGGCGGCACCGCGAGGGGCCATGTCGCTCTCAGCAACGACCCGCGCCTGCCCGGCGTCTCCTCGTTGCGCCTCGACGCGGTCGACCTCGATCTCGCTGCCCTCCCCCTGCGGGAGATGGCTGGGGTGAGCGTGGCGGGGAAGCTGAGGGTCAAGGCCGAACTTCCCGCCCTGCTGCCCGTGGAGACGGCGCAGGGCGCGGTCACGATCGCGCTCGACGGCGCCGCGTTGATGGGCGGCGTGGTGATGGGACTTTCGCTCCCGCGCACCACGTTCGGGCGCATCGACGGATCGGTCGCGCTGGAGAAGGGGATCGCGCGCGTCGAGAAGACCGCGGCCCGCGGAGGCGACCTCGAGGCGGACGTCGACGGCAACGTCACTCTGCGACCCCTGCTTCCGCTCTCGCAGGCCGATCTGCACGTCCGGTTTCGTCCCGCGGACCACTGGCTGGACGAGAATTCCGTGATCAAGGGCATGATGGGGCTGATCCAGAACTCGCGACAGGGCGACGGAAGCTACGTCTTCACCTTCACCGGACCGCTCTCGCGCCTGCAGCCCCGGCCCGGCAGGTAGATGGACCGCTCCTCGATCCGCCACCTGCTGCCGCTCGTCGCCATGATGGCGTGCTCGCGTCCCCCCGCGTTGCGCCCCGACCCGCAAGCGTTCGCCTACCGCAGCCGGAGCAAGGTGGCCGACGCCGCCGCGCGTCAGATCGCTGCGGCGGCTGCCGGCGACGCCCGGCGACGCCCACCCTGGAGCGAGCCGCATCCACTCCACGCGGCCGGCGGAGCCATCGGCGACGGAAGGGACAAGTACCTGTTCGGCGAGACCCGCCTGTATCTCGGCGAGTACGAGCCGGAGCCAGGCAAGTTCCGGGAGATCGATCCGAAGGACGACGCGGCCATGGCCTACGCAGACGCGCTCTTCACCGTCCAGCAGCTGCAGCGATGGGCGCAACGCCACGAGATCGCCTGGGACGTCCAGCTCGGGCGGGCCAAGGGCCGGGTCGGAGCCTCGGGTGCCGACTCCGCGACCCGGGAGCTGTTGTCGGACCTGTCGAGAAGGTCCGGACTGGTCCCGGAAGAGGCCGAGATGCAGCGCGCTCGCCTCGATGAGAAGTACCGCGACCGCAGGTAACCGTTCTTCCGTTACCCTGCGATCTCGCGGGCGATCGCGTCCGCCGCCGCTGCCGGGTCGGAGGCGTCCCGGAGTGGCCGGCCGATCACGAGGATGCTGGCCCCGGCGCGGATCGCTTCCGCCGGCGTTGCAGTCCGCCGCTGATCGTCCGGCGCGGCGCCCGCCGGCCGGATCCCCGGCACGACCAGCAGCAGCTCGGGACCGAGCGATGCGCGCAGTGCGGAGACTTCTTGTGGAGCGCAGACGACACCGTCCGCCCCCGCGGCGACCGCCAGCCGCGCCAGGCGAGGAACGGCGTCCCGGGCGAGGCCGACGGCGTCGAGATCATCGGGGCCAAGCGACGTGAGCGCGGTCACCGCGAGCAGCTTCGTCCGCGGCAGCGCGCGCCGAGCCGCCCGGATCATCTCGCTCCCTCCGCTCGCGTGCACCGTCAGGTAGTCGACGCCGAGCTCCGCTACGCCGCGCGCCGCGCGCTCGACGGTCTGCGGGATGTCGTGGAGCTTCAGGTCGAGAAAGATCGGCAGCCCGAACTTGCGGATGGCGTCGACGGAAGCGCGCCCGTGCGCCAGGAACAGCTCGAGGCCCACCTTGAAGAGGCCGACGTGCCCGGCGAGCCTGGAAGCGAGGCGCTCGGCCGCGGCGGGGTCCTTGACGTCCAGCGCGGCGCAGATCGGATTCACCGCGACAGTCTCCCCCCTCCGTCGCGAACGGCCGACTGCGCGCGCGCCACCACCTCCGTGAGCGCGATCAGGTCTACCTCGTTGGCGCCCCGCTGCTTCCACTCCACCTTGCCTTCCGCCAGCCCCTTCTTGCCCACCGCAATGCGCAAAGGCAAGCCGATCAGGTCGGCGTCCTTGAACTTCACTCCCGCGCGCTCGTCGCGGTCGTCGAGGAGCACCTCGACGCCGGCGTCGGTCAGCTCGCGGTAGAGGCGCTCCGCCGCGTCCCGCACCGCGCCGTCCTGCATCTGCAGCGGCAGCAGCGCGACGTGCAGGGGCGCGATGCTCATCGGCATGCGGATGCCGTCACCGTCGTGGTGCAGCTCCACCGCTCCGGCGAGGATGCGCTCGACGCCGATTCCGTAACTGCCCATCACGATCGGCGTTTCCTTGCCGCTCTCGTCGAGGACCCGCGCGCCCATCGTCTCGGAGTAGCGCGTGCCGAGCTTGAAGATGTGGCCGACCTCGAGCGCTTTTCCGACGGTGAGCGGGCTGCCGCAGCGCGGGCAGCCTTCTCCCGCGTTGACCATCCGCAGATCCGCGGAGGTCGTGTGCGAAAGGTCGCGCGGCACCGACACGTTTCGCAGATGGAAGCCGTCCCTGTTCGCTCCGGTCACCAGCCCCGTCAGCCCGGCCAGCCGCCGGTCGATGAAGATGCGCAGGCCCTTGCCCGAAAGCCCGACGCCACCGAGCGAGCCGGGCCGGGCGCCCATCCAGCGCTGGATCTCGTCCGGATGCGCCGGGCGCAGCACGGACGCTCCACTCGCCGTCTGCAGCTTGGCCTCGTTCAGCTGATCGTCGCCCCGCACGATGGCGATGACCGGTTTCTCGTCGCCGACGTAGACGAGCGTCTTCAGCTGCTGGTCGGCCGTCACGCCGTAGGGCTTCGCGGAAAGCGCCTCGATGGTCAGCACGCCCGGCGTGGCGAACTCCTCGAGCGGCGGCGACTCGCCCGCCGCCTTGTACTTGTCCGTGGTGTCGACCTGCGACTCCGCCTTCTCGGTGTTCGCGGCATAACCGCAGTTCTCGCAGGAGGCGATCAGGTCCTCGCCGGCGTCGGTCCGGACCATGAACTCGGTGGACCCGGAGCCGCCCATCGCCCCGGAATGCGCCTCCACCTGGATGGTGTTCAGACCGCAGCGCCCGAAGATCCGTACGTACGCCTGCCGGTGGTCCTCGAAAGACTTGTCCAGTCCGGCCCGATCCAGATCGAACGAGTAGCTGTCCTTCATCGTGAACTGCCGCACCCGGAGCAGGCCGCTCTTCGGCCGCGGCTCGTCGCGGAACTTGGTCTGGATCTGGTACCAGGCCTGCGGCAGCTGCCGGTAGCTGCGCAGCTCCGCGCGCGCGAGCACCGTGAACACCTCCTCGTGCGTCATCGCCAGGCACAGGTCGGCCCCCTTGCGGTCCTTGAGGCGGAACATGTTCTCGCCCATCACCGCCCAGCGGCCCGATTCTTCCCAGATCTCCCGCGGATTCAGGGCGGGCAGATAGAACTCCTGCGCGCCGATCGCGTTCATCTCCTCGCGCACGACGGCGGTGATCTTGAGGATCGAGCGCTGTCCGAGCGGCAGGATGGAATAGATGCCGGCACCGAGCTGCCGGATGTAGCCGGCGCGCACGAGCAGCTGATGCGAGGCGACGGTCGCGTCCGCCGGCACCTCCTTGAGGGTCGGCGTGAACGATTTGCTCATTCTCATGCGCTGTTTCCGCTCAAAGCACGGCCGCACCGCGGTCGGCGGCAGCGGCTACCCCTTCTTCAGCTCCCGGTCCACCGTCTGCTTCATCTGCTCGTACGGCTGCGCTCCGTTGACGAACAAGCCGTTGATGAAGAACGCCGGCGTTCCGTTCACGCCGGCCGCCGTGCCCGCTTTCATGTCTTCCTCGACCAGCGCCTTCTTCTCGCCGCTGTCGAGGCACCTCTCGAACTTCGAGGCATCGAGCCCCACGGACTTCGCGTATCCCTTCAGATCGCCGACGGCGAGCTTGTCCTGGTTGGTGAACATCTTGTCGTGCAGCTCCCAGAACTTCCCCTGGTCCTGCGCGCAAGCGCCCGCCTCGGCCGCTTTCTGGGCAAACGGATGGAAGTCGAGCGGATAGTGGCGAAACACGAGCCGCACCTTGCCGTCATACTCCTTCATCAGCCGCTCGATGACCGGAAACTCGCGCCCGCAGTACGGGCACTGGAAATCGCTGAACTCGACGATCGTCACCGGAGCGTTGGCCGGACCTCGCGAAGGCCCCTTCGCCTCTATTTCGATGCGCGGCACATCGGGCGCCTGCAGCGCCACCTGCACGTGGTGCTTCGACTTGAGCTCCTCGACCAACTTGCCCATGCCGTCGCGCAGCTTCTGCTGCCGGACCGCCTGCTTGATCCGCGGCTTGAGATCGTCGAACGACTGCCCCGGCGGGATCTGCCCCTTGTGCTCCTCGTAGAAAGCCTTGGCCTCGGCATCGGTAGGATCGGGAACCGAGGTCATGTACTCGGTCTGGTACCACTGCTCGATCGTCTTCCCTTTCGCCTTGGCCTCGTGCTCGAGCAGACGGCGGGTGATCATCTCCTCGATCAGGCCGCGGCGCTGCTCGTAAAGCTCGGTCAGCGCCTTCACCTCTGCCTGACGCAGCTTCGGCCCGACCTCGTGGTCGTTCTGCACGTCGCCGTAGGTGATCGCCTGGCCGTCCACCTCGCCGACCTTGGTCCCCGGGTCCAGGGCGAGGACGGACTTGCCGGTCCCCGTTCCCCCGCTTGTCCTGCAGGCGACGAACGAGGCCGAGCAGAGGAGCGCCAAGGCGTGCAAAGTACCGCTCTTCATGACAGTCTCCAAAATGGGCAAACCGCGCACCCTAGGCGGGTGCGGCGCCTACGTCAACAATCGGGAGGCCCTTGGCGTTCCAGAACCCCAGCCCCGGCGAGATCAAGGCGCTGCTCCAGCGCGTCAAGACCATCGCGGTGGTTGGGCTCTCGCCCGACCCGGATCGGCCCTCCTACAGCGTCGCCATGTACCTGCAGGGGTGCGGTTACCGGATCGTCCCGGTGCGGCCGGGTGGCGGCGAGATTCTCGGCGAGAAGGTCTACGCCCGGCTCTCCGACATCCCGTTCGCGGTCGACATCGTGGACCACTTCCGGCGGAGCTCGGAAGTGGGCGCGCACATCGACGAGGCGATCGAGCTGCGCGTTCCCGCCGTCTGGATGCAGGAGGGAATCGTGGACGAGGCGGCGGCGGCGCGGGCGCGCGAGGCCGGTCTGATGGTGGTGATGGACCGGTGCATGCTCAAGGAGCACCGGAAGTCGGGCCTGAGCTCCAACCCGCCCGGGATTTAGTCGCGGCCGCCGAAGGCGGCATGGCGACTACGCTTGGGCGCGAACCGTGCGAACACGGGCTATGAAATGTGTTCCAGTGCTCAAGATCGCGCTCGCCCTGGCGGTTGCGCTGCCCGCGCTCCTCCTGCGCCTGCTCGGCGTGCAGCTCGCGCCCCTCTCCGCGATCGCCGTCTTCGGATCCGCGGTGGTCGCCTCGGCCTTCCTGCTCGTCTGGGCCTCGGAGGCAGCGCACCATGACATCTCGAGCAGCCTGGCCACGGCCATCCTCGCCGTCATCGCCGTCCTTCCCGAGTACGCCGTCGACCTGTTCTTCGCCTGGAGCGCTGGCCACGCTCCCGAGAACGCCCATTACGCCGCCGCCAACATGACGGGCAGCAACCGGCTCCTGCTCGGGCTGGGATGGCCCTTCGTGGTCCTGCTCTTCGTCTTCGGTGCGCGGCGCCGCGGGCAACGCGCGACCGGCATCGTCCTGCGGGAGGGGCGCCGGGTGGAGCTGGGGTTCCTCGGCGCCGCCAGCATCTACTCTCTCGTCGTCCCCTTCACGCGCCGCATCGCCTGGTACGACTCGGTGGTGCTGCTGGGCATCTTCTTCGCGTACCTGTGGCGGGCAGCGCGAGGAGAGCAGGAGGCGCCCCAGCTCATCGGCGTCGCGAAAAGCATCGGCGATCTGCCCCGGCGGGCGCGGCGCGCCGCGGTGATCGGGCTGATGCTCGGCGCCACGGCGTTCGTGCTCTCTGCGGCGGGCCCCTTCGCCACGGCGCTGGTGCAAGGCGGGAGGCAGTTGGGGATCGACGAGTTCCTCCTCGTGCAGTGGCTGGCGCCGATCTCGTCGGAATCGCCGGAGTTGCTGGTCGCGGCGGTGCTGGCCTTGCGCGGCCACCAGGACTCGGCGTTGGGGACCCTGCTCTCCGCGAAGGTGAATCAGTGGAGCTTGCTGGTCGGCAGCCTTCCGATCGCCTATGCGATCGGAGGAGGCAGCGCCGACGGAATCGCGCTGGACGCGCGGCAGACCGAGGAGTTCATCCTCACGGCGGCGCAGACCGTCCTCGGCTTCGCGGTCCTCGCCGATCTCCACCTGCACCTCTGGGAAGCGATCGCGCTGCTCGCGCTGTTCGCGTTGCAATTCCCGTTTCCGCAGACGGAGGTGCGCATGGGCTTCGCCATCGCGTACGCGGCGCTGGCCCTGGCGCTGCTGGTGTGGCGCCGGCGAGAGCTGCCCCGGATCGCCCGCTATGCGAGCTGCTCTTCGAGCGCGAGCACCGGGAGCAAGCTCTCCTGAAGCGCGTGCAGTTCGTCGGCGGCGCTCGGCTGCACCACCTCGCACGCGTCGCGCTCGGCCAGCACCTTGCGCACGAGCTGCTGGTTCAGCGAGTGGCCCGACTTCACCGCCGTGAGCTGGCCGATGACCGGCATCCCGAACAGCGACAGGTCCCCCATCGCGTCGAGGATCTTGTGGCGCACGAACTCGTCCGGATAGCGCAGGCCCTCCGGGTTCAGGATGTTGAAATCGTCGACCACGACGGCGTTGTCGAGCGAACCGCCGCGGGCGAGCCCCGCTCCCAGCAGGCGCTCCACGTCACGCTTGAATCCGAAGGTGCGCGCCCGGGCGATCTCCTTCTGGAACGACTTCTCGTTGACCTCCAGCCGATAGTTCTGGTCCGAGATCAGCGGATGGTTGAAGTCGATGGTGTAGTTGACCGCGAACCTTCCCCGCGCAGGCGAGAGCCGCGCGAGCTTGTCGCCTTCCGCGACGCTGACGGTCCTTCGCACGAGAAGATAGCGGCGCGTCGCGCGCTGCTCGTGGATCCCCGCCTCGCGCACCAGGCTCACGAACGCTTCCGCGCTTCCGTCGGCGATGGGGACTTCGGGCCCTTCCACCTCGATGCAAGCGTTGTCGATCCCGCAGCCCGCGAGCGCGGCGAGCAGGTGCTCGACGGTGCCGATGCGCACGTTCCGGCGGCCGAGCGAGGTGTTCAGCGTCGTATCGATCACGAACTCGGAGCGCGCGGGGATCTCCACGCCATCGCGGATGAAGACCAGCCCGCTATCGATCGGAGCGGGCGCCAGCGTCAGGCGCACGGCGGCGCCGGAATGGAGCCCGATCCCTGAGAGTGCTGCTCGCTGCTTGAACGTCCGCTGGCGAAAGGGATGGAGATCCATGCCTGGTGCGTCTCCTCCGGTAGGTGCGGCAGCAGCAACTGCGGCGATTCAGCAACAACTGTGCCGGGGCACGCCCCGGAGTGACGAATCTAGTGACGCTGAGGAGTTGACGAGGTTCGCTCCGGCTCCGCAGGCGATAGGGCGCTGTTCAGTGCCTGCTCGAATGCGACACGGCTGTCACGCTTCGGGATAAAGGGCGCTTCCCTTATCGCCCCTTCTGCACTTTGGCAAGCGCCTCCCGGTAGCTCGCTTCGTCAATGGGAATCTTATGCAATTCCGAACGCTTGGAAACGAGCTCCATCGCGCGGTCGAGGATCTCCGCAAACCGCTGGCAATCGTCGCGCAATCGCTGAAGCCGGATTTGAGTGCTTTCCCCCCGGCGCCCGGACCAGCCCTCGAGCAGATCCAGGAAGCGATCGAACAGCTCGCGGTCGGAGTGGCGCAGCAGCTGGTACCCGACGTCCCGGAACTCGGTCGCGTAGCGCCGCAACGGCTCCGCCGCGTCCGGTGTGGCATCCGGCTGTTGCAGCGCATGGGCGGTGTAGCGGCACATCTCGCGGAAGATCCAGAGGTCCTTGCGCAGCCTCTCGCTCTGATCGGTGCGAGCCGCGTCGTCCTCGAACAGCGCGTAGTGTCCCATCGCAGGATCCAGGGCATTGGCCAGAATGCCGACGCACTCCTTGGTCGCCTCCACCAGCTTGTCCCGCTGGAAATCGAGCTGGGCGCGATCGGTGAGCGGCTGCGCCAGCAGCGGCGGGACGGAGGCCAGCACTTCGCGGATCTTCTGCGCCGCGGCCTTCCCCGCCGCCACCGGGGCACCCGCGCCGGGGTACAGGCGCGGCAGATCCGATTCCAGATAGCCGATCAGCGCATGAAGCTCGCTGCGCACGAGCGCCAGGATGACCAGCACACGCCGCGTATGCGCGGCCGGCGGCGAAGGGACGTAGCGCAACGATCGCAAGGCGCGGAACGAGGCGAGTAGACCGAGCGCGAACGCCCTGCGCTTCTTCTCGTCGTCGAGCAGGCGCAGGCCTTCGAGCAGCAGCACCGAGCCGATCCGGTCGTACTCGGCGCGGAACTCCAGCGCGGCGGGCGGGCAGAAGTAGCGGGAGACGAACAGCTCGTGCTGCAGGGCGCGGCCGACGTCGAGGAACAGCGATTGGGGAGCGCCGTCGAGCCGGAGCAGATGGTCGAGGATGCCCTGGTGGGCCACCAGCCCGGTGCGAAGGAGGAAGAGCGACTCTTCGGGCGTCCGCTGCTCGCGCATCTCGGCGCCGAGGCGCGCCCGCGCGCGGTCGTCGGCCAGTGAGCCCTCGACGAAATTGCGGAAGAGAAGGGCCTGTTCCTGCCGCTGCTCGATGAGCTTGCGGGAGAGATGGACGCCGCGGTGCAGGGCGTCGCGCGCCGCCTTCAGCTCCTCTTTCCAGTCGCGTTCCGGGGAAGGCTGCAGATCGCCGAACAAGTTGCGCAGGTTGAAGAAGCGGTCCAGACCGCGCAGGAGCATCTCCATCTCGAAGAGGATCTCCTCGCGCCCGCTGATCTCCAGGCTGCGGATCCACCGCTCGCGCTCGGCGAGGTAGACCGCGCGGACCCGCTGGGAGTCGCGCATCAGCTCGAAGAAGAAGTCCTGCGCGAACGAGCGCTTTTCTCCCGGCGCCGCCATCAAAGCAGCGAACCCTGCAGCCCGGCAGGCGCCTTGCGATCCAGGTGCTCGAACGCGCGCTGGGTGGCGACGCGCCCGCGCGGCGTGCGCGCCAGGTAGCCTTCCATCAAGAGATAAGGCTCGTAGACGTCCTCCAGCGTGTCGGAGCGCTCGCCGGCTGCCATGGCGAGCGTCTCCAGGCCGACGGGCCCGCCCCCGAACTTGTCGATGAGCGACACCAGGATCTTCCGATCCATGGCATCGAGGCCTGCGGCATCCACTTCCAGGCGCTGCAGCGCGCGATCGGCGACGTTCCTCGTGACCCTGCCGTCTCCTTCGACTTCGGCGAAATCGCGCACCCGCCGGAGCAGGCGATTGGCGATCCGCGGCGTGCCCCGCGCCCTGCGGGCGATCTCGCGCGCGCCGCCCTCGTCCAGGTGGACGGAGAGCTTCGCGGCGGAACGCCGGACGATCTCCTGCAGATCCTCGGGCGGGTAGTATTCGAGGCGGCTGACGATGCCGAAGCGGTCCCGCAGCGGCCCGGTCAAGAGCCCCGTCCGCGTGGTCGCGCCGATCAGCGTGAACCTCTTCAGGGGCAGCTTCAAGGCCCTGGCGCCGGCCCCGTCTCCGATCACGATGTCGAACGTGAAGCTCTCCATCGCTGGATACAGGTTCTCTTCGATCGCCGGGTTCATCCGGTGGATCTCGTCGATGAAGAGGACGTCATTCTCCGCCAGGTTCGTCAAGATCCCCGCCAGATCGCCCTTTCGCTCCAGCGCGGGGCCGGAGGTGACGTGGATCTGCGAGCCGAGCTCATGGGCGATCACGTGCGCGAGCGAGGTCTTGCCGAGCCCCGGCGGTCCGCAGAAGAGTACGTGGTCTAGCGGCTCCTTCCTGCCGGCCGCTGCCTTGACGAAGACCTTGAGGTTGTTGATCAGCGCCCGCTGTCCGACCACCTCGTCGAAGTCCCGCGGGCGCAGCGTGAGGTCGAAGGTTGCGTCGTCGCTGGAAGCGGCCGATGCGGTGGTGCGATCGGAGAGCGGTTCTTCGCGCATCGTCGCACCAAGGTATCACAGCGTGCGACCATGACCCTCAGTGAGGGAGCGGCGCGCCCGCCGCATCTCGATTCTTCATGGCGCACCGGCGATCAGGCGCAGGGCTTCCCGCAGCCGCGCCTCGAGTGGGGCTCCGACGCCGAGGTTTCGCCGCACGGTCTCGGCGGTGCGCTCGGCAGCGGCAGGCCGGTAGCCCAGATTCACCAGCGCGGAGAGCAATGCCGCATCCGCCGCACCGTCGAGCGGGGGCTGCGAAGGTCGCGCACCGCCGGCGAGACCACTGGTGGCGATCCGGTCCTTGAGCTCGAGGATCAGGCGCTCCGCGGTCTTCTTTCCGACCCCCGGGATTTTCGTCAGCCGCACCAGCTCGCCATGGAGGATGGCCGTCGCCAGCTCGGTGGCGGGCATTCCGGAAAGGATGTTGACGGCGAGCTTCGGCCCGACTCCGGAGACCGAGATCAGCAGGTGGAAGAGCTCTTGTTCCTCGGAGCTGACGAAGCCGAACAGCTGCAGCGCATCCTCGCGGACGTGCGTATGGCAGCGCAGCTGCGCTCTCGCGCCTACGGGCGGAAGATGGGCCATCGACTGCAGCGAGAGGTGGACCAGGTATCCGACCCCCTGGACGTCGACCACCGCTGCATCTTCGCGCTTTTCCAGGACGATGCCGGACAGGCGCGCGATCACTTCGCGATCCTCCGGGCCAGGGCCGAGCGCCAGCCGCGCCGCGGCTGGACGACAGGGACCTCCGGGTCCCCTGCGCGCAGCAGCCCGCAGATCGCCGCTGCCAGGGCATCGCTCGCGTCGAGCCGATCCGGGAGCGGGATCCCGAGTACCACCGCCACCATCCGGCCGACCTGCTCCTTCTCCGCCCGCCCGGTTCCAGTCACCGCCTGCTTGATCACGCTGGGGGCGAAGCT
>Ga0209805_1000303_pt1 | contig 30214 bp, 31 predicted proteins | sample GraSoiAngelo_148_FD_185905 | JGI IMG/M metagenome (GOLD analysis project Ga0209805, IMG submission 185905) | Grasslands soil microbial communities from the Angelo Coastal Reserve, California, USA - 14_1009_09_20cm (SPAdes) (version 2) | ecosystem: Environmental > Terrestrial > Soil > Grasslands ...
TGAGGATGAGCATGTCGAGCTCGGTCCGGCGCAATTTCGTCAAGGCTTGGTCCGTCGGGAGCTCGGTCAGCTGGAGCGTCTCGATCCCATTCAGGATCTGGACGAGCTGCGCGCTCGACTGATTCTTCGCCTGATCGTCGATGGCGACCGACACCCGACCGAAGTCGCCGAGATTCAGGTAGCCAAAGATCACCATCAGCATCAACGGCACGATCAGGCTGAAGAAGAGTGCCGTGCGGTCGCGCAGGTAGGCGCGAAGCAGGAGGGCGAAGAGGCGGAGAGTTTGCCTCATGCGTCGCGAATCTCGTGACCGGTGAGGTCGAGGAAAACGTCTTCGAGGTTGGCTTTCTGTTGCAGGACCGGCTTCGTGAATCCCCGGCCGAGAAGGTCGTCGATCAGCTTCCGTGGTGGGTCGAGCGCGACGATGTTCCCTTCGTCCATGATCGCGACCCGATCGCAGAGGATCTCGGCCTCGTCGAGGTAGTGCGTCGTAAGGAAGACCGTTGTGCCGCGCGCCTGGATCCTCCGGATCAGCTCCCAGAGATTGCGCCGCGCCTGCGGGTCGAGGCCGGTGGTCGGCTCGTCGAGAAAGAGGACCTGCGGCTGATTCACAAGAGCGGTCGCGATCGATAGCCGCTGTCGTTGGCCCCCCGAGAGCTTCGCCTGCGGCTGCCGCGCACGCTCCTCGAGCTCGACCTGACGCAGAAGCGCCAGCTCGTCGACCTCGAGGTCATAGCAGGCCGCGAAGAATCGCACGGTCTCCCGCGCGGTCAGGTTGTCGGGGAACGCGCTCGCCTGGAGCTGCACGCCGATGCGGCGCTTCACGCCGGATGGGTTGGAGAACACATCCACCCCCGCGACCGTCGCCGACCCGCCGTCCGCTCGTCGGAGGCCCTCGAGTATTTCGACCGTTGTGGTCTTCCCCGCTCCGTTCGGGCCAAGCAAGCCGAACACCTCACCCGGCTCGACGAAGAAGCTGATGCCGCGGACCGCCTCGATGTCGCCATAGCGCTTCCGCAGGTCATTGACTTGCACGATCGGTGGCATGACCCGAACGCTAACGATTGGCGACGAACGCGGCGTACGCGAGGTCGTGGAGATAGAACGCGAACGGCAGGATCACGACGGCCGCGACGACGATCCGTACGACGATCGGGTTCGGGCGACGAAGGCGCGTGTACGTCACCACGAGCGTCGCCGTGATCGCCGCCAGGATCGGAACCTGGGCCACCCAGTGCAGCGGGTCGGCACGGTCGACCACGAGCGCGTAGATCACCGCGCCATCGAGGAGTCCGGTTGCGAGCCCGACGACTGCGAACACGCCGGCGTTGCGCACCGGATCGCGCAGGGCGAGCACGAGCCCAAGCCCGAAAGCGAGAAGAACGGCGGCGATCATCCGTTCGTAGATCCGGTTGTACGGCAGGAACAAGAACGCAGATGGAAATGCGATCGAGAGGATCACCGGAAGGATGAAGAGCGTCGCGCAGACGATCCCCACCGCGCGAGCGCCGCGCAGCGTGGCGGAGTCAGCCGGAAGCGGGCGCTCCATCTAGGGGAGTCCGAGTCTCGTACGCTAGGGGTTCGGTGTCGAATCGGGGAGCGTCGTCGGCCGCCCTACCGCGCGTGCGTGCGCTTTCGGCGCCGGCAGTGACGGGTTCTTCCGGTTTCGCCGCGCTGCTGTCCTTCCTCTTACCGGGCCTCGGTCAGATGTACCTCGGCCGGTGGATTCGCGGGGCTCTCATGATCCTCGTTCCCATCTTCACCGTACTGCTCGCCGGCGTCTTCACGGCGATCGCCGATCCACTAACAAGCTTCGTCCTCCGCAACGCCGCGGAGGTCACTTTCCTGGTGGCGGCCACCTTATTCATGTACCACCTCTTCGTCGTCGTCGATGCGTTCGCCGGAAGGCTCCGCGGGATGGGATCCCTTGGAGGCCGGCACATCGTCGATTACATCGTCCTCGGCCTCGTGTGCTTCGCGCTTGTCGGCTTCTACGCGACCGCGTATCGCGGGTCCGCGCCATGGGCCGGGCTCTTTACGAAGGTCTTCGCGCCGATCGCGAATCCGCCGAGCGTCGGCACGAACTCGGGCCAGGACTACTCCCCTCCGGTGTGGACGGAGAGGGAGCGGCTCAATGTTCTGCTGCTTGGTGTCGACTCTCGGGGAGACTCGACGACGCAGAACACCGACACGATGATCGTCCTCAGCCTTGACCCCGTGAACAAGACCGCGGCGATGCTCTCGATCCCGCGCGACGTGTACATCGACCGTCCTGGCGTCTTCACCGACAAGATCAACGCCGCCTATGCCTATGGCGGTTACGACCTCACGCGAAAGGTCGTCGAGGACTTGCTCGGGATTCGGCTCAACGCGTATGCGCTTGTCGACTTTGACGCATTCACCAAGATCGTCGATGCGGTCGGTGGCGTCGTGATCGACGTGAAGCGGCCGGTGCGGGACGAGTCATATCCGACGCCGGACTACGGCGTCGAGCGCCTGGACATAACCGCCGGCCCGCAGCTCATGGACGGCCAGACTGCATTGCGGTTCGCGCGGTCGCGGCATGACACGAACGACTACAGCCGCGCCCAGCGCCAGCAGCTCGTCCTCTCCGCGTTGCGGACGCGGATCTCCGAAGGGGATTTCCTCCGCGGGCTGCCGGCACTCGTGGATCGGGTCGGAAGCGCGGTCCAGACGAACTTCGATCCCGCCAACATCCTCCCGCTAGCTCAGTTCGGCACAGGGATCGACGGCGACGCCATCCGAAGCGAGGTGCTGTATCCCTGCGGTGGCAGCTACCCGCACTGCGAGCTCCAGTCTTCCGGGGGCGACGGTGGGTTCTACCTCATCCCCGACCGCGCCAAGATCCGGGATCTGGCCGCGGCCCTCTTCTACGACCCGCAGGTGAAGTCAGAGGGTGCGTCGGTTGAAGTCCGAAGCGCCGGGGCTCGCAATGGTGTGGCGCAGAGCGTCGCCGACCGCCTGACCGAGCGCGCGTTCGTCGTGTCGAACGTGACCGACGGCGCCACCGGCCGCTCAGCCGTTCTGGTCCGCAACGGATCGAAGCGCTACACGGCGAACGCGCTCGCGGCACAACTTGGAGGACTGCCGGTGGACACGCTCTCCGGAAGCGAGACGACCGCCGCTGACATCGTCGTACGAGTAGGGACCGACTTCAGAGGGCTGGCGACAGACCTGGCGCGGTAACGGTATGCGCGTCGCGGGTGGCACGGCGCAGCGGGTCTCTCGCGAAGCGCGGGTGCCCCGGGCCCCCGCCCAGCGAACGACAGTGAGCTGCAAGGCGGGGAGGGTGCGCTGAGGGAGAGACCCGCGGAGCCGGGACAGGACCCGCGACGACCCGGGACAGGACCCGCGATGCGCCAGCGGATTGCGAAGAGAGGTCGCGAGGCTACTGAGTCTTCTTCTTGGACTTCTCGATGCGCTCGCGGTCGGCGAGCGCGTGCTTCACGGTCGTGAATTTCGAGAGCGTCTGCCGGCGCGCGTCTTTCACGCCGCGGCGGAATGCTGGATCGCTCGCGCTGCGTCGCGCAAGGTCAGCATCGCGGCCGGCGGCGCCGATCGCGTCCACGATGCGACCGAGCGCGCTCGGCTTCTTGAGCTTCTTCTTTGCCGTCAACGCTTGTATACGGGCGTGACCCAGCCGCGATACTGCGACGCCTTGCCGCGAACGGCGTCGAAGTAGATCTCGCTCACCTTCGCTGTGATCGGTCCGCGCTCGCCCTTGCCGATGGCGCGGTGATCGATGCTCGTCACCGGCGAGATCTGAGCGCCCGTGCCGCAGAGGAAGACCTCGTCGGCGACATACAGCTCGGTGCGGTCAACCTGGCGTATCGCGGTCGGGATGCCGCTGTCCGCGGCGATCTTGAGAATGCATGTCCGGGTGATGCCCTCGAGGATGTTGTCGGTTCCGGGGGGCGTGATCAGGATTCCGTCGCGAACGAGGAAGAGGTTCTCCGCGCTTCCTTCGCTCACGTGGCCATCCTGCGTCAGGACGATCGCCTCGTCGAAGCCGGCCTCCTGCGCCTCGGTCTTCGCGAGCGCAGCGTTCACGTACGCGCCGGTGATCTTGCTGCGGGCCGGGATCGCGTTGTCGTCGGTACGCCGCCAGCTCGAGACGCTGCACGAGATGCCGCGATCTATGTCGATGTAGGTCCCGAACGGGACAGCGAAGACCGTGAAGCTGTCCTCGAGGTCATGGAGACGAACTCCAATGACCGGGCTCGATTTGTAGGCGATCGGCCGGATGTACGCGTCCTCGCGGTAGTTGCATTTGCGCAGGAGCTCGAGGGTGATGCCGACGAGATCGTCCGCGGTGTACGGAAGGCCGATCCGCATGATCCGGCAGGAGCGGTGAAGCCGGAGGTAATGCTCCTTTAGATGGAGGGCGTAGAGCTGTTCGTCCTGCGCGTTCCAGTAGGCCCGGATGCCCTCAAAGACGCCGGTCCCGTAGTTGAAGGCGTGCGTCAGCACGCTCACCTTGGCGTCGCGCACCGGTAGGAACTCGCCGTCGAGGAAGGCGAACGCCGTATCTGGGGCGGCGCCCCGTCGCAGCGACGTCGGTCTGGTCAGCTCCTGCACCATGCCCACACTCCTTGCTCGGCCACGCGACCGAACGAGCTCTGGACCGGCCGACCGCACGCCCCATGCCGACCCGTTTCCGCCATTGTGACAGGATTACTGGCGGTCAGACCGCCGGTGTGACCCCTTAGACACCCCGGTGCGTACCTGCTCCATGGAGGTGCGTGTCATGACGAGGTCCGTGATCCGATCAGCCGCGATCCTGGCGGCCGCGCTCGTCACTCTCTCCGCCTGCGCCACGGCAAATGCCCCTTCGGCGACACCGACCAGCTCGGGCTCGGCCTCGGCGGCCGCGCTGATCCAGCCGACGCACCCGGTCGAGTTCGTCATCAGCACCGCGCCGGGTGGAGGTTCGGACATTTACGCGCGCGCGATGGCGACCATCATCGAGAACAAGAAATTCTCGCCGCAGCCGGTGACCCCGCTTAATAAGGAGGGCGGCTCCGGCGCCGTCGCGTTCCAGTACGTGTACGAGAAGACGGGCGACATGCACTACGTGATGATCACCTTGAACAGCTTCTTCACGACGATCATCACGCAGAAGCTTTCGTTCAAGGCGACGGACTTCACGCCGGTCGCCAACCTTGCGCTCGACCCATTCTTCCTGTGGGTGAACGACGACAGTCCCTGGAAGACCGCCCAGGACTTCATCGACGCGGCAAAGAAGGATTCACTCACGGTGGCCGGGACCGGCGCGAAACAGGAGGATGAGGCTCTCTTCCGCAGGATCCAGGACCTCATGGGGACAATGCCCTTCACCTACATCAGCCAAACGTCGGGCGCGACGGTCGCGGCCGCTGTCGCCGGACACCAGGGTGGCGTGGTCGCGTCCGTGAACAACCCGAGCGAAGGCCTGCAGCTCTACCAGGCCAAGAAGATGCGGCCGCTCTGCGCGTTCATGCCCGCGAGCCCGACGACCGCCGTGTACGCGAGCCTCCCCACATGCAAAGCGCAGGGGATCGCGATCGACGACTACTTCATCATGCGCGCGATCATGGCGCCCCCGGGCCTCTCCCAGGGGCAGCAGGCATTCTGGATCGACGTGTTCAAGAAGGTCTACGACTCGGACGAGTGGAAGAAGTTCATGAGCGACAACGCGCTCCAGCCCGACTTCAAGTCCGGGATCGAGTTCCGCCAGTTCATCCTGCAGTACCAGCAGCTCCACCAGGACATCGCGACAAAGTTCAAGTGGGTCTGATCACGGCCACGTGAGGCCGTACCAGGTAGCGACGGCGGCGGTGATCGTGCTGATCGCCGCCGTCGCCATGTTCGACTCGAGGGCGGCGTTCAGCCCTTCCGCTGGCACCGCGCCCGGCGACGTCGGCGCCCGGTGGTACCCGTTCTGGGCGGCCGGGATCATGGGGCTCGCTTCGGTCGTCGTCGCGTACCGCGCGCTCACCACGCCGCAGGGAGACGAAGGCGCCTTCGAGGGATCGAGAAGCCTGTTCGCCGTCCTGAAGCTGGCCGTGCCGATGCTCACCTACGCGGTGCTCATCGCCGGCATCAAGTGGCGGACGACGGACTTCACGTACACGGTGCTTCCGTCGTTCGGGTTCTACCTCTCCACCGCCCTCTACATGGGCCTCTTCGCGTGGTGGCTAGGGCGCTACAAGATATGGTGGGTCGGGGCGATCGCGGTGATCTTCCCGATCGTCATTTTCGCCATCTTCGAGATCGGCTTCCGAGTGAGCCTTCCCAAAAGCTTCCTGTACGACTCGGGAATTCTTCCCTTCTAGATGGAGGTCTTTGGCGACCTCGCGGGCGGGTTCGCAACGGCGCTCCATCCGATCAACATGGCGATGCTGTTCGTCGCCGTCGTCCTTGGTCTCGTCATCGGGGTCCTTCCCGGGCTCGGCGGGACGAGCGGCGTCGCGATCCTTCTCCCCATCACCGTGTTCATCGCGCACGGCTCGCTGCCCGGATCGGACACGACCACCGCGATCATCTTCCTCGCCGGCATCTACTGGGGTGCGCTCTTCGGTGGTGTCATCACCTCGATCCTTTTCAATATCCCCGGCGAGCCGTGGGCCGTCGTTCTGCTCTTCGACGGCTTCCCGCTTGCGAAACGCCTCGGCAAGCCGGGTCTCGCGCTCGCCAGCTCCTTCGTCTCGTCCTTTCTCGGAGCGCTCGTCTCCACGATCCTCTTTACGTTCTTCGCGCTCCCGATCGCGCTCAAGGCCCTTGAATTCGGGCCGGCCGAGCTCTTCGCGGTATTCGTGCTCTCCTTTGCGACCCTCATCGGTCTCGGCGCCGAAGCGCCGATGAAGAGCCTCGCGATGCTCGCGCTCGGTCTTCTCCTTGCGGCCGTTGGCTTCGACACCATCACCGGAGAGCAGCGGCTGAACTTCGGCCAGGTCTCCCTTCTCTCGGGCATCAGCTTCGTTCCGGTGACCATCGGTCTGTTCGGGATCGGCGAGATCCTGGCATCGGCCGAAGAGCAGGGCATCGGCTACGTCGAGAACATCTCCGCGAAGCTCGGCCTGACGGACGTCTTTCAGGCCTTGCGTGAGCTGCGCAAGCGTCTTCGCCTGGTCCTCTCGAACGCGATCATCGGATTCTTCTTTGGCGTTCTGCCCGGCCATGGCGCGACTGCGGCGTCCTTCCTCGGCTACGGCCTCGCGCGCCAGTACTCGAGCAACAAGGAGAACTTCGGAAAGGGCGAGATCTCCGGGATCATGGGGCCACAGTCGGCGGCGGACTCCGCCGGCGTGGCCTCGCTCGTTCCGATGATCACGCTGGGGATTCCCGGCTCTCCGACGTCCGCGGTGATCATGGCGGGCCTTTTCATCTGGGGACTCCAGCCCGGACCGGTCCTCTTCATCCAGCATCCGGATTTTGTCTGGGGGCTCATCGCGAGCATCTATCTCGGGCACCTCTTGACCTTCATCCTGTGCCTGCTCGCGGTGCCGCTTCTCGCCATGATCATGCGGGTGCCCTACGCGATCATCACGCCGTTCATCGTGGTCATCTCGATCATCGGCTCGTACTCGCTCAACAACAGCATCCTCGACGTCTTCATCACGGTGATCTTCGGGCTGATCGGGTACTGGCTGCGAAAGATGAAGTACCCGCTCGCGCCGCTGGTGGTGGCGCTCGTCCTCGGCGACTCCACCGAGCGCGAGCTCCGCAAGGCGCTCATCGCCGGTCACGGCAGCCCGCTGTATTTCTTCAACAGCGGCCTCTCGACGGTGCTCATCCTCGCGGCGGTGGTCCTCGTGCTCATCCCGCTCGTGCGCACCATTCGCGCGCGCCGGCGAGGCGCCGCGCCGCCGGCAGCCGTCGCCCACCCCTAGAGTTCGGGCGCCATGACGGCCTGGGACATCGCACTGATCGTGGGCGCGTTCGTCCTGATCCTCGTCGGTGCCGAGGTCTTCACGAACGGCGTCGAATGGCTGGGCCTGAAGCTCCGGATCAGCGAGGGCGCGACCGGCAGCATCCTTGCGGCGCTCGGTACGGCAACCCCCGAGACCTTGATCCCGGTCGTCGCGATCCTTTTCACGAACACCGCGGATTCGGACGAGATCGGGGTCGGCGCGATCCTCGGCGCGCCGTTCATGCTCGGCACGCTCGTCATGCTCCTCATCGGCGTGACGGCGTTCGTCCTCCGAAAGAGGCGTAAGCGCAACACGCTTCACGTGGATGCCCCGCACGCCCTGCGCGATCTCTCGTTCTTCCTCGTCCTCTACGCGATCGCGCTTGGTCTGGCTCTGCTCCCACCGGATCTCCACTTCCTCAAGGGATATCTCGGCTGGGTCTTCCTCCCGGCCTACTTCCTTTACCTGTATCTGGTGCTGCGCGCGCCGCGGCGCACTGCCGAGGACATCGAGGAGGAGATGGAAGAGCGCGAGGCGTTCGACCAGCTTACGTTCATCAGCCTCCTGGGAAGGGTCGGCGTCACTCTGCGGGCTGCAACACCGCCGCTTTGGCTCGTACTGACCCAGACGATCGTCGCCTTTGCCGCGATCGTGCTCGGCGCCCGCTTCTTCGCCGACTTCGTCGAGGACTTTTCGCATGCGATGCATTTCAACACGCTCCTCGTAGCGCTCATCCTGGCGCCGCTCGCGACCGAGCTGCCGGAAGCGGCGAACTCGCTCATCTGGACGCGCGATAACAAAGACGTGATCGCGCTCGGGAACGTCACCGGCGCGATGGTCTTTCAGTCGACCTTTCCGGTGACCATCGGCGTGCTCCTGACGCCGTGGCAGCTAGGGCAATTCGGGACCGTCGCGGCCGTGTTTGCTCTGATCTCCGGCCTTTTGATCTACGTGCAGCTACGCCTGCGAGCGCGCGAGAATGCCCTTCCACTCTCGTCGCTCATGCTGGGGGGAAGCCTTTATGTCGTGTTCATCGGCTACCTCCTATGGAGCGTGCTTATCTGACCCGGCGGGCGAACGACCGAGCCGCACTAGAATCCGAGACGTCGCGCAACCGCGCGCTTCCCACGAGCGCGACGCAAAGAGGGGGTAGGTAGCTCATGAAGCGTGCTCTCGCGTATCTGGTACTGGCGGCAACCGTCGTCGCGGCTTGCGGCGGTAACACCGCCGCTTCCCCAACGCCAAGCGCGACCGCGTCCGCGACGGCGACGCCCAAGCCCATCCAGGTCGGCCTGGTCACCGACGTGGGCGGTCTCAACGACAAGAGCTTCAACCAGGCCGCGAACACCGGCCGGCTGAACGCGGAGAAAGACTTCGGCCTCAAAACGAGCGTGATCGAGTCCAAGAAGCAAGAGGACTACGTCCCGAACCTGACCACGTTCGCGCAGCAGAACTACGACCTCGTGATCGCGGTGGGCTTTCTCATGCAGAACGCCGCATGGAAAGTCGCGAAGCAATTCCCGAACGTGAAGTTTGCGATCATCGACGGCGCCCCCGCCAACGATGCCGGCAACAACGAGAATCTCCCGAACGTCGCGAACCTGTTCTTCAAAGAGCAGGAAGCCGGATACCTCGTCGGCGTGATCGCGGCAACCATGGCGAAGAACAAAGTCGGTAAGGCCATCCACAACACGCTCTGCTCGATGGGCGGCATTCCGATCCCGCCGGTCGATCACTACATCGCCGGCTACCAGGACGCCATCAAGACGGTCGACCCGGATGCCACCATCATCAACGGCTACAGCAACGACTTCGTTGACCAGCAGAAGGGAAAGGAAGTCGGACTCAACCACATCAGCAAGAACTGCGACATCCTGTTCCAGGTGGCCGGCGGCTCGGGCCTCGGGTACATCGCCGCGGCGAAGGAGAAGGGCGTCTACGCCATCGGCGTGGATGTTGATCAGATAGATGTCGCGCCCGGCACGGTCATCACGAGCGCGATGAAGAGGGTCGACAAAGCTGTCTACGACACGTCAAATGCGGTGAAGAGCGGGTCATTCAAGGCGGGCGACAACTTCTTCAGCGCAACAAACGACGGGATCGCATACGGCAAGCTCGATCCGGTCGTTCCCGCCGACGCAAAGGCGGCCGCGGACAAAGCACTCGCGGACATCAAGAGCGGCGCGATCAAACCCAAGACCGACCTCACCGTCAAGTAACAGGCAGCTCGTTGGCGAGCGAACCGCAGGCAACTCCGACGGGGCCGGCAACGGCCCCGTCGGTGCGCCAGCCGACCGCGCAATGGGCGAGAGGGCCCGCCGTGCCCGTCGCTTCCGTGGTCTTCGCGCTTGCGATCGGCGCGATCTTCGTGCTCCTTTCCGGCCACGATCCGATCGCCGCGTACATCGATCTCTTCCGTGGCGCCTTCGGTAGCCCCTACGACATCACCGAGACGCTCATCCAGACGATTCCGCTCGTCCTCGCCGGACTCGCGGTCGCCGTCGCCTTCCGCACGGGCCTCTTCAACATCGGAGCCGAGAGCCAGCTCCTGATCGGGGCGGTCGCGGCGGGGGCGGTCGGAGCGCGCTTCGCGGATCTTCCCGGATTTGTGCTCTTCCCGATGGTCCTGGCCGCGGGAATCGGCGCCGGCGCCGGGTGGGCGGCGATCGCCGGTTACCTCAAGGCCGCGCGCGGCGTGAACGAGGTGATCACGACGATCATGCAGAACTACATCGTCGTGTTCGTGATGCATTGGCTCCTGCAGAACGGACCGATGACAGCGCCGAATGCGCTCGGCACTCCGGCCTCCGCGCCGATCGGCGCGGGCGCGGTGCTCCCCATCATCATCCCCAACGAGCTTGTCCCGCTCACGCGACTTCACGCCGGGATCTTCCTGGCGATCGCCGCGGTCGTCGTGTTCTGGTTCCTGCTGTGGCGAACGCCGCTCGGATATGAGCTCCGCGCGGTCGGTCTTGGCGCGCGCGCTGCGGCCCAGGCGGGCATCGATCCGCGCACGCGTACCGTCATCGCGATGGCCATCGCCGGCGGCTTCGCCGGCCTCGCCGGAATGATCCAGGTCACGGGGGTCTTCCACCGGGTATTCGATGGGTTCTCCTCGGGCTACGGCTTCGACGCGATCGCGGTCGCCCTCCTCGGAAAGAACTCGCCCATCGGGATCGCCCTCGCGGCCTTGCTGTTTGGTGCGTTCGCGCGCGGTGGCTCGATCATGCAGGCCAACGCCGGTGTCTCGGCGCAGCTCGTTTCGGTCATCGAAGCCGTCGTCCTCTTCGTCATCGCGGCCGAGCTCATCGTTCGCGTACTGACCGCACGCCGAGAACGTAAGCCGCTTGAGGCCATCGCGTGACCGTCGACCAGCTCATCGGTGCGGGTGTCCTCGCGGCCACGTTGCGCCTCGCGACGCCGATCCTCCTGGCGGCACTCGGCGGCGTGGTGTCCGAGCGCGCAGGCGTGGTCAACATCGCGCTCGAGGGCTGCATGCTCGTGGGAGCGTTCTTCGGCGTCGTCGCCGCCGATCAGTCGCACAGCGTGGTCGTGGCGCTCGTGGCCGCGATGGCCGTCGGCGCGGGGCTGGCCGCGATCCATGCCGTTGCCGCGATCCACCTCCGGAGCGACCAGATCGTGTCAGGGATGGCGCTCAACATCCTGGCGCTCGGGCTCACGAGCTATCTCGACTACCAGTTCTACGGAACGACCGGAACACCATCGGATCTTGCGGGTGTCCCCGATATCGAGATCGCTCCGCTGGCCGCAGTCCCGTTCATCGGCGATGTCATCGCGCACCAGAATGCGATCGTCTGGGCCGGCCTCGCGCTTGTCGTGCTTATCCAGGTCTTCCTCTTTCGGACGGTGCCGGGCCTGCGCTTGCGTGCTGTCGGCGAGCACCCTCGCGCCGCCGAGACGGTCGGTATCGCGGTGCGGCAAACGCGGTACTGGGCGGTGATCGCCTCCGGAATGCTCGCGGCGCTCGGGGGCGCGTACCTCTCTCTCTCTGTCGCACACTCGTTCACGGACGGCATGACCGGCGGGCGCGGCTTCATCGGACTCGCGGCGATGATCTTCGGACGCTGGACGCCCGTCGGCGCGCTCGTGGCATCGCTCATCTTCGGATACGGGACCGCGCTGTCGTTCTCACTACAGGGAGCGTCGATCGGTGACGTCCGCGTCCCGGTGCAGCTTCTCTCCACGCTGCCCTACGTCCTCACGATCCTCGCGGTCGCGGGGTTCGTCGGCCGGTCGCGCCCGCCTGCCGCGGACGGGATTCCCTACGAGACCGAGGGGCACGCATGATCGACCCACGCCCGGAGCGTGCGCGCACCGCGGGGGCGACCGCCGTCGGCACCGAGCGCGTGCCGCTCCTCCAGATGCACGGCATCCGCAAGCGCTTTGGTGATCTCCAGGCGCTCGATGGAGTCGACCTCGTCGTGAACGAGGGCGAGATCCACGCCCTCGTCGGCGAGAACGGCGCGGGCAAGACCACGCTCATGAACGTCCTCTACGGCCTCTATCGGCCCGACTCCGGGACGATCCGCTATCGCGGGCGCGACGTCCGGATCAGCGGTCCGCGCGACGCCATCACGCTCGGCATCGGCATGATCCACCAGCACTTCATGCTGGTGTCGCCGCTCACCGTTGCCGAGAACGTCGTCCTGGGCGACGAGCGCGGCGGTCCGGTCCTCGACGACCGGGCCATCGAGAAGCGCGTTCGCGAGCTCGAGGAGCGTTTCGCCATCGCGGTCGAGCCCGGGGCTCGCGTCGAGGACATTCCCCTGGGTCTGCAGCAGCGCGTCGAGATCCTCAAGGTCCTCTATCGCGGATCCGACCTCCTGATCTTCGACGAGCCGACCGCGGTGCTCACACCGCAGGAAGTGGACGAGCTGTTCGCGATCGTGCGGACGCTGCGCGACGAGGGCAAGACGCTGATCCTCATCACCCATAAGCTCCGCGAGGTGATGGCGGTCACGGACCGGGTCACGGTGCTGCGAGGAGGCCGCAACGCCGGGGAGCTCGTGACCAAGCAGACGACACCGGCAGCGATCGCACGCGCGATGGTCGGACGCGAGATGAAGCAGCTCAAAGCGCGGGCAACGCCGCCCCGCACGGAGGTAATCCTCGACGTGCGCGGGCTCGAGGCACTGAGCGATCGGGGCAGTCCGGCGCTGCGCGGCATCGACTTCGAGATCCGCTCTGGCGAGATCCTGGGCATCGCCGGCGTCGGCGGTAACGGACAGAGCGAGCTCGCCCAGTGTTTGCTCGGCTTGCGCAAAGTGGCGGCCGGCACGATCCGCATCGGCGGCATAGACATCTCGCGAGACGATCCCAAGCGCACGCGCGCGCGTGGCGTGGCGTACGTCCCCGAGGATCGCCGGATCGAAGGCCTCGTCCTCGCGTTCACCGTCGCCGACGACTTCATCCTCGGGAAGCAGGACCGGCCGCCCTACGCGATGAACGGAGTTCTGGATCCCGCGGCCATCCTGAAAGCGGGCGGCCGGCTCGCCGTCGAGTACGACGTCAGGCCGCCGAATCCGCGAGCCATCGTCGCCAACCTGTCGGGCGGCAATCAGCAGAAGGTGGTGCTCGGCCGCGAGCTCTCGGAGCGCCCGAAGCTCATCGTGGTCTCGCAACCGACACGTGGGCTGGACATCGCCGCGACCGAGTACGTCCACGAGCGGCTCCTCGAGCAACGCGGCCAGGGCGCCGCGATCCTCCTCGTCTCGTCAGAGCTCGACGAGATTCGCGCGCTGTCCGATCGCATCGCGGTGATGTTCGAGGGCCGCATCGTCGCCGTGCTCGACGCGGCCTCAGCCACCGAAGAGCGTCTCGGCCTCCTTATGGCGGGACACACCGAGGCCGCCGCCTAGTCAGGGCCCGCTGCTTGATGTGTTGGTAATCGACATGCGAGGGTGGAAGGAGTGCTGGGTGTGATCCTCCCGAAGGACCGCGACCGTCGTTTCGTAACGATCCGCCGCGGTGGGACGCTCACCGATTCGGATCATCAACTGCTCGCCCTGTGGGCGGCATCGTGCGCGGACCACGTCCTCGACCTCTTCGAGTCGGTTCAGCCTGAGGACCCGCGACCGCGTCAGGCGATCGAGCAGGTCCGCGCGTGGGTGCGCCGCGAGATCACGATGACCCAGGCTCGCAATGCGGCCGGCCACGCAATGGCCGCGGCCAAAGACCTGAGCGGGGCGGCCCGGCATGCCGCGTACGCTGCCGGCCAGGCCGCGGCCGTCGCACACGTCGCGGCGCACGAGCTCGGTGCGGCCGCCTACGCGATCAGGGCCGCACGTGCCGCTGCCCCCGAAGGAAAGCGCGAGATCGCAGGGCGACTCGAGTGCCGGTGGCAGCACGACCAGCTCCCGGACGCAATTCGCGAGCTCGTACTCGACGACCAGCGGTTGCGGAACGACATCTGCTGGTCGGTATTCGACCCGAGGCCTAGTTAGCGCGTGGGCGCGAGCTCCTCAACGTGCGCTTCCGCGACCACCTCGTAGCGCTCGACGGCGGTGATCCTCACGATGCTCGAAGCCCGCGATCGAAGCTGTGCGGCGTCATCCTCGGTCGCATGAAGAGCGGACTCGCTCTCGAAGAGCGTGACGCTGAATCCCTTGCCGGTCGCGCGATCGACGAGCCAGTACCCGCCCTTGAACCCTTGGAGCCTCTTCGCCGCGGGAGCGATCGTCTCTTTGATCAGCTTGGTCCCGGCCTCGAGCTCGCTTGGCGATCCCTCGTACCTCGTGACACGAGCGAACATCTCGTTCCTCCCCCTTTTGCGTTCGATAACCGAGGCAAGCCTACGCGCGGGATGTACCAGGCAGGCACACGCGCCAGCTCAGACGACGCCGAGCTCGTCCAGAGAACGATGAAGTTCAGCCACGTCGCGGTAGACGCGAAAGGCGCCCGCTGAGGTGAGCTCGTCCCACCCGTAGCCGCCGGAGAGCAGTCCGACGCTCAACATGCCGGCGCGCCGGGCGGCGAGCAGATCCCACACCGCGTCGCCGACCACGTAGCAGTCGCGGATTTCGACCCCCAGCTCTTCCTGGCACCGCAGAAAAAGATCCGGCTCGGGTTTCGCGCGAAGAACGTCGCCCCGATCGACGACCACCATGTCAGCCGGAACCCCGAGCGCAGCGAGCGAGCTGTCGATCTCCGGATGGCGTCCCGAGGTCGCGATGCCGTGAGGCACGTTCTGCTCGCGCAGCCACCGCAGCAGGGCGACCGCGCCAGGAAGCGGCCGGCGCTCGGGCAGCAGCTCGCGGAAGAGCTCGCCGTGCCGGGCTTGGATCCGGCCGGCGTCCTCGTCGCTCAGCGGCTCTCCGATCTCGCGGGCGACGGCGCGGGTGAAGAGACCGCCGCTCATCCCGATGCGGCGGTGGATCTTCCAGCCTTCGATCGCAAGCCCGGACTCCGCGAGCGCGCGCTGCCAGGCGAAGACGTGGGCGTAGACGGTGTCTATGAGCGTTCCATCGAGATCGAAAATGAGTGCGCGCATGCGTGGTTAGGGCCGAGCCTAATCCGGCACCGAGAGTTGACGCCGGCCACCCACCGCCGTACGCTCGCCCAGACATCTGGTCTGACCACCTGACCAGAGGCTTTTCGTGGGGAGGTACGCCCCCTGACCGTCATCGAGCCGATCCGCAGGAGCCGCCTCTACCAGGGCATCGTCCAACAGATCGAGGGACTCCTCGAAAGAGGTGACCTGCGCCCTGGGGACCAGCTTCCACCTGAGCGACAGCTCGCAGAGCAGTTCCAGGTATCGCGCGCTTCGGTCCGCGAGGCTCTCCGCACGCTCGAGCTCCTCGGCATCGTGGAGACCCGAGCCGGTGGGGGCACGTTCGTGCGGCAGACGTCGCCGGACGATCTCGCTCGTCCGCTCACGAGCCTCATGTCGCGCGGGCACTCGCTTGCCGACGTGATCGAGTTTCGCGGGCTCATCGAGCCCGCGATCGCGGCGCTCGCCGCGGAGCGCATCACGCAGCCGCAGCTCGTCGAGCTCGCGGAGATCTTCGCCGCGCAGGAGCGAAGAGTCGCCGCCGGCGAGCCGTACGCGGACGAAGACACGCGCTTCCACGAAGTCATCGGAGAAGCCTCGCGCAACGAGCTGTTGACAACGATGCTCGGGGTCGTCTGGGACGTCATGCGCGAATCGCGCGAGCAGTGGCTTCAGACCAACCAACGAGCGCACGCGTCTCTGGACGGGCACCGGCGCATCCTGGCCGCGCTCACCGCCCACGACGGCGAGGCCGCACGGCGGGCCGCGGCGGAACACATCAAGTCGGTCGGCGAGGCGATCCTTCGCCTGATCGGAGGGAGCAAGGCATGAGCGACCCGAAGGAGACCTCCACCACCGTCGAGGTCGTGTACCGCGGCATCTTCCAGAAAACGCTCGCTCAGCGCATCTGCCGTTCGATCGTGCTCGCGGCGCGCAAGCGCGGGCACACCGGCACGGCATTCGCGCGGTATGGCGACTCTCCCGAACGGAACGGCGTACCCGCTAAACAATTTGCCGTCGTGGCCGTCAACGACCTCGAGCTCGAGGCCTCGATGGCGAAGTACGAGCCGGCGGTCGTCGATGTATCGATCGCGGTCGACGACACGCTCGTGAAGGGCGTGGAGTCGTGGGCCTGGTACGGACGACAGCCGATCTGGAAGCCCGTGAAGAAGGACGGCTTCCTTTTGGTCACGAGCGACAACAGCCCCGACGAGGTCCTGGCACAGACCGACAAGGCCGAGCGCCCATACACGCTGGTCACCGTTCCGGGAGGGGCCTCTTTCGCCGGCCTCTGGGTCTTCAAGGACGACCACACCGATTACCGCGTGCTCGGCGCGCTCGCCAAGATCGCGCCCGACTGGGTGCGCCTGGACGACGTCATGGCGCTCATCAAGGAACAGACAAAGGACGAGAGCGCCGTTCAGTCCGCGCAATACGGGTACGACGCGGCGCAGCTCCGCCCGGTCAAGGCCGGCGAGGGCACGAGCGGCCACGAGAAGCTCCAGTTCGACAAACCGGGATGGACCACGATGCGCCCCGGCATCGTCGTCGATGCCCGCAAGCCCGGCGAGCGAAACCCCCAGTTCAAGAAGTACACAGCGCGCACGCTACGGCCCGTTGTGAACTTCGATACGTGCATCAAATGCACGATGTGCTGGCTCGACTGCCCGGACGAGTGCTTCGAGGTCACGCCCGAGGGCCACTACGAAGTCGTGTACCAGGCGTGCATCGGCTGCGGCATCTGCGCGCAGGTCTGTCCGGTGACGGACTGCATCGTGATGGTCGACGAGCTCAGGTTCGAGGACAACGAGGACAAATGGCAGTTCTGGAAGAAGGACCACGACGGCTACAACAAGTGGTTCGAGGCAAAGAGCGGCGTCTCGGCCGACCCGAAGGTCCGTACGCCCGCCGCGCGACAAGAAGGCTCGAGCAACGCGAATCCATCGGCGAATCCGACCTCGGCCTCCGGAGGTGACGAATGACCGAGCGACGAACGGCTTCGCCGCGAGGAGCGAGTCCGCAGGCAGCGGAGCGCGCGGCGAGGCCAAAGGCCGAGCGCGAGGAGGTGGCCTAATGGCAGTCCAGGTCAAAGAGCGCGAGCACCAGGACGTCGAGACGGAGCAGCTCATGAGCGGCTGCGAGGCGATCGCCGAGGCCATCAGGCTTGCCGACGTCGACGTCATGGCCGCGTACCCGATCCGTCCCTACGACGGAGTGATGCAGGCCGCCGCGAAGCTCATCGCGAACGGGAAGATGGACGTCGAATACATCGTCGCGGACGGCGAGCACAGCCAATTCGAGATCGTCAAACACGCCTGCGCCGTCGGATCGCGCGTCTTCGTCGGAAGCTCGGGCGTGGGGTGGTTCTATGCCTTCGAGGCGATCGCGGTGACCGCAGGCCTTCGTCTTCCGGTCGTCGCGATCTGCGGCAACCGCGCCCTCGACGACCCCGGCGCGTTCGGGACCGAGCACAACGATTCGCTCGCGGTCCGCGACCTCGGCTGGCTCCTCCCGTGGGCGGAGACCGCGCAGGAGGCAATGGACCTCGCGCTCATGGCGTGGCGCGTGGGCGAGGACAAGCGAGTGTCTCTGCCCGTCGCGATCGGTCTCGACGGCGCGTTCCTCACCCACTCCCAGCAGATCGTGAAGATCCCGACCCAGGCCGCCGTGAACAAGTTCCTGCCGCGCTTCGACCTCGGCGACCGGCTCCTCCACCCGGACAACCCGATCACCATCGCGCCGCAGGTCGACCAGGACTGGCTCATGGAGATCCGCATGCAGAACGACCAGGCGATGCGGAAGGCGCACGACGTGGTCAGCGAAGCGCACGCCGAGTTCAAAAAGCTCTTCGGCCGTGGCGGGGACAGTCCGTTCCTGGACGAGTACATGACCGATGACGCGGAATATGTGGTCTTCGGGCAGGGCACGCTTGCGCTGCCGATGAAGGTCGCGATCCGCCGCCTCCGCAAGGAGGGCCACAAGGTCGGACTCGTGCGCCTCAAGTGGTTCCGGCCGTTCCCGACCCAGGAGATCGTGAAGAGCCTCTCGCGCTTCAAGGCCGTGGGCATCATCGACCGTGACTACAGCTTCGGCTCGCCGCACTACGGAGGAGTCCTCTACAACGAGGTCCGTTCGGCGCTCTACTCGCAGGAGAAGCGCCCGACCATCGTCGGGTTCATCGCCGGTCTCGGCGGCCGCGAGATCGAGCAGCCCATGGCGACTGAGATCTTCGAGAAGACAAAGGCCGCCGCGAGCGACATCAAGTCCGGTGACATCTGTCACTGGATCGGCGTAAGGAGCTAGTGATGGCAGTTGAAACGACGGCGCTTCCTCCGATCAAGGGCGTGAAGGATGTCCCGTACGACGAGCTCTTCGTGTCCGGACATCGCACCTGCCAGGGATGCGAGTCCGCGCTCGTCATGCGACACATGGTCAAGGCCTCGGGTCCACGCACCATCGTCCTCGGGTCGACCGGGTGCATGTACGTCGCGAACACCACCTACTACACGACGCCGTGGGTCGTGCCCTGGATGCACACGCAGCTCGGAGCGTCCGGTTCCGCGGCGCTCGGCACCGCCGCTGGACTCAAAGTCCTGATGCGCAAGGGCAAGCTCAAGAACGAGAAGATCAACGTCATCGCTTTCTGCGGTGACGGCGGCGGCGCGGACATGGGCCTCGGCGCCATCTCGGCGACGCTCACACACAAGGACTACAACTGCCTCGTCCTGCTCTACGACAACGAGTCGTACGCGAACACCGACATCCAGCTCTCGAGCCAGACGCCGTACGGTGCGGTGACGACGTTCTCGCCATCTGGCTCCAAGAAGCGCCTCATGCACACCCGCTGGAAGAAGAACGTGCCCGGCATGCTGGCTGCCGGCCATCCCGAGTCGCGCTACATCGCGGCGGGATGCGCCGCCTACGCGGTGGACCTCATGAACAAGATCCGCAAGGCGCTCGAGCTTGGCGGGCCAACGTTCGTCCACACCCTCGACCCGTGCCCGAAGGGGTGGGACTACCACCCGCAGTACTCGCAGGAGCTCGGTCACCTCGCCGTCGAGTGCGGGATCTGGCCGCTCTACGAGGTCATCGATGGCGTCTGCAACCTCACCGGGCCGACACGGCAGATCGCCGAGGGCCGCAAGAAGCGCAAGCCGGTCTACGAATATCTGAAGCGACAGGGACGCTTCGCGCACTTCGCCGAGGAGGACGTGGAGCACTTCCAGCACGAGGTCGACAAGATGTGGACCGAGTGGCTCATCCCGGGCGTGATCCCCTTCACCGTCGCGGCCAAGGACCAGACGATCCTCAAGATCGACAAGAAGCCGCTGCACGAGCAGAAGACCGCGTAAAACAGCCTCCGCTGGTGAAAAAGGGCCCGCCCCGTAGGCGGGCCCTTTTCGTTTGGCCAAAGGCGGACCGACGTCATCCCAGCGCCAGCATGCGCGCGAGAAAGAGGACCGCGAAAATGATCGCTCGATGAACGCGCGGTCTCGTACCTTCATTGGCCGGCGCTCGGAGTTGCGCTCTCTGGACGATGCTCTGACCGAGTGCGCGCGCAACCAGCTGCGATTCGTTCTCGTGTCCGGCGAGGCCGGCATCGGGAAGACCGCGCTCGTTCGCCGCTTCGCCGACCTGGCACGGCGGGGCGCCACACAGGTTCTCATCACGGAGTGCGCGCTGGAAGATCGTTTACGGCCGTTCGCCCCGCTGCTCCAGCTCTCCGGCCCATTCGCGGCTCTCGCGACCCGCGGCGCGAAGGACTCGGTCATCACTGCCCCCGATCGCGACCGGGCCTTTGCCGCCGTCTCGGGAGGACTGCGCGAGGCCGCGCGCAATCGCCCCATCGTTGTCGTCCTAGAGGATCTGCAGTGGTGCGACGAGGAGACACTCCGGCTCCTCCCGTACCTCGCTAGGCGCGCGGCCGACGCGTCGGTACTCGTCGTCGCGACGATTCGCAGCGACATCGCCGGATCAGCGACGCTGGCGCGGACCGTCGTCGATCTTCGTCGTCGCGATGCCGTCGAGCTCGCCCTGCCACCGCTGACTCCTAGTCAGGTGGGGCTACTCATGCGCTCGATCCTGGAGAAGGGGCGCATTGATTCGGCACTGCTTTCCTACGTGGTAGAGCATTCAGAGGGAAACCCGCTCTTCGTCGAAGAGCTCGTCCGCGGGCTGATCGACCGTGGCTGGGTGGAGTTGGTCAACGCTGCCTGGCAGCCCGTGCGATCGCTGGCGGACGCGACCGTGCCGACTTCGGTCGGCGCGAGTGTCCGCGAACGGCTGGCGCTGATGCCGTCGGAGATCCGGTGGATCCTTTCGAACGCCGCGGTGATCGGACCTCGGTTCACGTTTGATCTGCTTCTCGAGACGACCCGGGCCCCGCATGCGGTGCTCGTCGCGGCCATTCGCGCCGGCATCGACACCGAGCTCATCGAGGAGCGTCAGGCCAATGGACCGAGCTTCGTTTTTCGACACGCCCTTTTTCAGGACGCCCTCCGAGACGCTCTTATCAGCCCGGAACAGCAGGAGGTCCATCGTCGCGTGGCTCTCGCACTTGAAGCGAAGATCCGCGAAAAAGACCGCGAACGGTTAGCTCCCGATCTGGCTCGTCACTTCGAGTCCGCGGGCGACGTCGGGCGCGCGGCTCGCTATCACCTGGCGTCGGCACGAGCCCTCGGCATGGAAGAACAGGCGTGGCCGACCGATTTCGCCGCGAACGCAGGCGTGGCGGCTCACCTGGAGAGAGCGCTTGCTCTTGCCCCTCCGGATCATCTCGACCGTGCGGAGATGCTCCGCGTGTACGCCTGGGCTCAGGCCGATGGTGGTCGGCGCCTCGAACTGATCGACGAAAGCCTCAGGCACGCGGAGAAAACCGGCGATCGCCGTGGGATCGCGCTCGCAACAGTCATGTCAGGCGTCTGCCGCGGAATGCGCGGCGACGGTTCAGGGGTCACTGACATCCGGCGGGGGATCGAACTCCTTGAGGCGCTGGGGCCGACCAGGGACCTGGCAGAAGCGCATTTCCAGCTCGCGAGGCTCGCCATGCTCGACGGCGACGACAATGCGGTCGCACTCGCCGAACGCGCGGTCGATCTCGCGCGGGCGCAGGCCGACCCGGCACTCCTGGCGAACGCGCTCATCACCCTCGGTCCGGCCCAGGTGGCAGCTGGGTGCAGCGACGGAGTGCGGACCACACGGGCCGGAATCGCGCTCGCCCGCGAGCATTCCCTTGCCGCCGTGCTTCCGCGAGGTCTGATCAATCTCATGAACTCGATCGCTGACTCGGGCGGACCCGACGACGCGATCGAGGCCGCCGAGCGCGAGTACGCGCTCGAGGTGCCGCTCAGCGGAGACGGCCTTGACCGAGCCTTTTTGGAGGGAAGATGGGATGACGCGCTTGGAATGGCGGACGAGCTCTTCGTCCTCGAAGGGTCCGATCCGGGGACTGTCCTCAGGCGTGCCTATATCCAGGTCGCCCGCGGAGGGCCGGCCGGCATTGTGGATGAAGTCCTTGCGGCGCACGAAGAGGTAGAGAAGATGCTCCTCTGGCGCGGTACGTCCCTCGCGGTCGAGGTCCTGTATCTCTGCGCCGATCATCGGGCGGCGCTTCGCGCCAGCCAATACGCGGCTCGGTCAATGGATCGCGGCGTTCGCCTGGCGGAGAACCAGAACGCGGCTGTCGCCGCGCTGGCATCTGCCGTCGCCGTAGGCGCGCCCAGCGCGATCGATGACTGGCTGGATCGGTGCGCGGCGCGCCGAACATTGGAGCCGCGTACGGCCGAGGCGCGAAGGGCGTACGCGCGAGGCGAGCGCGCGGTTCGGGAGGGTCGAAGCGACATCGCGCTCGAGGCATTCTCGCAGTCGGCCGCCGGTTTCGATCGACCCGGCCAATCGCTCCTCGCTCGCACCCTCCCGCGCCTTCGGCGCGTCGAGCTCCTCGCGGAAATGGATCCCGGTGCGGCGCAGCGTGAGTTCGCGGCCGTCACCGCGATATGGCGAGATGTCGATGCGCGATGGTTCCTCGAACGCCTCCGCGAGTGGGGCACGACGCGCGGACTGCGCGGTTGGAGCGTCTCCGCCCACCGAGGGCCGCGTCCAACGCGCCGGGAGCTCGAGGTGGCCCGCCTCGTGGCCCACGGGCTGACCAACAAGGAGATCGCGGCGCACCTCGGGATCGCCGAACGCACCGCCGAGACCCACGTGCAGCGCATCGTCACCAAGCTCGATCTGCGAAGCCGCTCCCAATTGGCGGCGTGGATGGCCGGAGCACAAGGAGCGACTGACCTCCTCCCGTAGCGCCTTCGCTGTACGTAGTTCCCACGATGGAACCGACCGGCGATCGGCCAACATTTCCTCACGACCTTTGCGCGAGCAGGGCGGGAGGAGGAGAGGGATGAGGAAGGGTGCGCTTGTCCTCGCGATCTTGGTCCTTGGCGGATGCGGCGGAGGTATCGCTCCGGCGTCATCGGCCGCCGGGGCTACGGCTGCGACGGTGACGAGCTTCCCCTCACCAAGCCCGTCGGCATCGGCAGAGCCGTGGCCAAGCGGTGGCCCCGTACCGACAGAGCTGTCCGGAGTCTGGCGCCTCGGCACGAGCGCCGGCACGATGAGACTCGCAGGCAACACATATGCCTTTGGCCAATCAAATGGGAACGTCGTGGTAAATGGAAGTGAGATCGCGTTCTTCAACGGTAGTGGCTGCGGCATTCCGCTTCCGGGCGGCGTCGGCCGCTACTCCTGGACCGTTAGCGGCAGCGAAGCCCATTTCGAGGCGCTGTCGCCTGATCCCTGCGGCCGATCCGATCTTCTCGCCGGGGTGACCTGGACGAAGAGACCCTGACGGAACGATTGACGGGCCGGCCCGCGAGGGCCGGCCCTTTTGTCCGATCGAGTCGGGGGTCAGCCCACGCACCTGAAAGTGATCGTATCGACCAACGGCGGGAACGTGCGCGTTGCCTCTATCTGGACGTTGTCGCCTGATCCCTTGCTGATTCGTCGTACTTCGAATGTCGCGCTTCCGGTCTGACCGACGATCACGGTCACCTGGTGGCGGTTGACGACGTACTCGGCGCCGCTGGTGCTCGAGCCTGTCCCATGAAAGTTCGAATGGATCACGAGCGTCCCGTCGGCAAGCTGTTGTGTGACCCGGTGCTCCTCGAAGTTCAGCGTGAGAAGCCCGTCCTCTGGAGCACAGGGATTCATGTTTGTAACGGTAAACGTGAAGTGCTCGTTCGCGATCACGTCCGCATTGGCCGGCGATGCGAGCAGGAGCGACGCGATGACCAGCATTCCGACACCGATCAGGCGCGCCACGATGAAGCGAATCGTTGGTTGACGCATTTTTTGACCTCCCCTTCCTAAGCCGAACTCTCACGGCGCAGGAAGCGGAAGAACAATCCGGGAAAGTACTGAATGCGCCGCCACGCCACTATCCTTCCGGCCGTGCGCGCAGGATCTCGAGCGTCGCTTACGACCTTCGTCGGCCGACGCCGCGAGCTGCAAACCGTGCGGCGCTACCTCGCCGGCACGCGCTTCCTGACCTTCGTCGGTCCAGGCGGGTGCGGCAAGACGCGCCTCGCGATCGAAGCCGCCCGGATGACGGCGAAGGCCGATGTCGCCTTGGTGGACCTCGCTCCGCTACGACGCGGGGAGGACGTGCAGCACGAGGTTGCACGGGGCCTCGGGATCGCGAAGCCCGAGCGTATGTCGGAGATCTTGGCAAAGCGCGACAACCGCACGCTTCTCCTGCTGGACAATTGCGAGCACGTGCTCGATGCGGCCGCGGAGGTGGCCGTCCGTTTTCTCGGCGCGAGCAGCTGGACCCGCCTACTCGCGACCAGCCGCGAACCTCTCGACGTCGAGGGCGAACTCGTTTGGCGCGTGCCGTCGCTCTCCCTGCCCGATCCGCTCCTCCCGTGCGAGCCGACGAGATGCTCCCGCGCCGATGCCGTGAAGCTCTTCATCGACCGGGCGCAACTCGCCCAGCCTGGCTTCGTCCTGGACCGGACGAGCTGCCCCCACATCGTCGCCATCTGCCGCGCGGTCGACGGGATCCCGCTCGCGATCGAGCTGGCGGCGGCGCGGCTCCGGCATACGAGCATCGCCGAGCTCGCGGCCCGCCTCGACGATCTCCTCGCCCTTCTCGTGGGAACACGCCGCGGCGGAGATCCGCGACATCGGGCCCTCCGCGCAGCGCTCGACTGGAGCCACGCCCTCCTCGATCAAAAGGAACAGGCGGTCTTCCGTCGGCTCGCGGTGTTCGCGGGAGGGTTTCGGATCACGGCTGCGGAAGCTGTTTGTGGAAGCGGTCTCGGTTCACCCGCCATCCTCAATGTCGTCGCGAATCTCGTAGACAAGTCACTCGTCGCTCCCCCCGCCGAGGGCGAGCGGTACAGGCTGCTCGAGCCGATCCGCGAGTACGCCCTCGACCGGCTTCGCGCGAGTGCTGAGGAAGAGAACGCAACCGAACGCTGCGCGGCGTATCTCGTCGATCTCATAGCAAGGGAAGTCCCGGACCCGATGGGGATGGGGAGCGGGCCAAGCCTCAGCCGCATCGTGGAGGAGTTCACCAATCTGAGGGCGATCCTCCCGTGGCTGATCCGCGCGAGGACTGCCGACGCTGTGCGCGTCCTGGCACGGTTCGCTCAAAACCACGTCGGACTCACCCCAACGCACGTCTCGGTCGTGAGCGACTGGCTCGGCCAAGCGCTCGATGCGTATCCCACTAGAGATGCGACGCGTGTCGAGGGCCTTCTCGGTCAGTTGCAGGTCCTCACCCAGTTCGCAGACAAACACGGCCTCGTGAGGCGCGTCGCGGATGAGGCGCTGGCGATCGCGCTCGAGCTCGGGGATCGGAGCCTCCAGGCGCGAGCTCTTTCGCGATCGGCGTTCGTCGCCGTCTGGGAGGACCCGGTCCGCGCGATGCGCGAGTACGACGCGGCGGTCCCGATGCTGCGCGATGGCCATCTCGGCGCGCTCGCCCTGGCCCTGGCCGGACGCGCCGTCATAAGGCAGCGTGCTGGGGATGCGCGTGGCGCTGACGAGGACATCGCCGAGGGCCTCCGGGCATGGGAAAGTCACGCGGGCGCCACAAGCGTCGTGCGCATCAACACTCTGCAAGCGGCGGCCGACGTCGCGTTCCAAGCCGGAGACCTCGTCCGTGCGGAGGAGCGCCTGCGTGAGGCGATCGATGCGGCCTGCGAGACAGACGGCGGTTCGAGTCCAGTCATCGTCGCCCTCATCGGACCGTTCGACTTCCTCGCCCACCTCGCAGCCTTGCGCGGTGACTCCGACCGCGCGCTGCTTCTGGGAGGGTGCGCCGAGCGGCTGCGCGACGAAACAGGTATCTGGCCGCGGCCGTGGTTCTCACTGGCGGACCGTCAGTGGCTCGCAGACCTCGAGACACGACTTGGACAAGAAGCGCGGACGATGCGCGCCGAAGGACGACGACTGACGGTCGCGCAGGCAGTGACGTATGCGCTCACAAACGAACGGCCCGGTTCGCTCAGCACACGCGAGCTCGCCGTGACGGAGCTCGTCGCAGAAGGGTTGACCGACAAGGAGATCGCGTCGCGGCTCGCGATCTCGGAGCGCACCGCCGAGAGTCACGTCCAACGGATTCGCGAGAAGCTCGGCTTCCAGTCGCGAGCCCAGATCGCCCGCTGGGCTGCGGACCACGCACGCCGAGCATCCGCTGAGCGCGACGCCCCGAGAGACAAGCCCTCTCGGCACCTGGCTGAGACACGCTGAGAATACTTGGAGGCCCGGCCACCCAGCGTCGCGCGTATCGTCGAGTCGTGCTTCTCCGACTGCTGAGCTGCGTAGCGGCTCTCGCCATCGCATGCGGGCAGCCCGCAACGCTGGCGGAGCCCTCACCGACCGAACTCCTGCAGAAAGCGAGCGCGAATCTCAAGGACGCCAAGACCGCTCACATCGACGGTACCGGCAGCTTTTCGATCGGCAGTGGTCTCAACATCTCTTTCGACTTCAAGCTGAACGGCGACGTCGAGATCCCGGATAAATCTCGCCTCACCACCGACATGTCCTTGCTCGGGCAATCCCTAACCGTCGACACGATCACGATCGGCGGACGGACGTTCAGCAAGGGCCTGACCGGCAGCGGCTGGAGCGAGTCGGCCGCGAACGACCCGCAGGGCGCCGTCCTCGACCCGCTGGGCCAGACCGACCTCTCGGCCGTCACCACGGTCACCGAGGTGGACCGCCCGGTCATCGACGGCCGGAATACGCGGCACCTCTCGTACACCATCGATCAGAGCAAGCTTGTTGAGAAGATGAAGAGCTCGCAATCGGGCACGACGCCCACCCTCACCGTGTCGGGCGCGACGGGCAGAGGCGAGATCTGGATCCGTACCGATGACAACCAGATCGTGCGCCAGCTCGTGACCCTTTCCGTGGACATGGCCGGTGACGTTGGCATTCCGAGCGCATCGCCGACCTCCGGCAAGGGCGCGTTCGAAATCTCGTTCGATCTCAAGTTCAGTCACCTGGGAGAGCCCGTCTCTCCGGCCATCACCGCACCTCCGACGCAGTAAGCGCGGCTGCGCGTAGCCCGCGATACATCCGCACCGGATAAAGGCCGACGGCGGCCGCGTCAAACGGGTGGTCGTGCCGTGCCCGTGTCGACCCTAGGTTGCCCTCAACCACTAAGGAGGGTCAGACGTGAAAAAGCTCGCTCTCGCGATCGGTCTGGGTGCATTCGTCGTGTTCAGCGCTTCCGCGAACTCGCTCGCGGCCTCTCGCATCGACACGGCCTCGGGGGTCGTAGCGATCCGCGACAGCCGGATCGCGTGGTCGGTCACCGGGACCAGCGCGCGGCTCCTCTTCCTGAACGAGGCGCTCTACCCCGAGACGACCGGGACAGCCGCCGTCACGGCCTCGCCCGGGGCTCACGGGGACCAGGAACGAAGCGACATGGCGCAGCCTTACGCCATCAGCACGGACACGCAACGGCTCTTCTGCGAGGGTGACATCTGTCTTGTGCCCTGACGGACGAGCACTCACCCCAACCCAGCCGAAGGCCGGTGACCCTGTGGATCACCGGCCTTCCGACTTTCCCTAGGATTCCGCGCATGGGCTTTCTGGCGGGACTCATCTGGGGCGTCCTGATCGCCGCGGCTACCGTCGCGCTCGAGCACTACGGGCCATCGAGCGAACCGCTGCACATCAGCTTGAGCGGGAACGGAGCGACCGCGGTCCCGGTGATGTTTGTGCCGCTCGCGATCTTCTGGGGCTGGTCATGGATCGCGAACGCGTATTCGGGACGCAGCGTCGTGCCGATGGCCGCTTACACGCTTGCGCTCTTCGTAGGTGTCAGCCTGATCGGCCCGGCCGACGCGTACTTCTTCCCGCAGGGCACCGCCGCGTTCGGGGTCAACGACTTTGTCGGCGGTCTGCTGCAGGGCACTTTGTTCGTGGGCTTCGTGGCGATCGTCGCCGCGCCGATCTATTGGGTGCTCCGGTCGCGGGTAGGAGCGACCCGAATACTCATCTGGTTGCTCTATCTCGTGAGCCTCGCGATCGCTGCCTTTGTTGCGGGATTAGGAACGATCGTGGCCGGTGGCCTCGTCGCCGGCGTCGCAAGCGCCCATGCCTGGCAGCGCCAGGGGGGACGCACCCTCATCGCGATCATCGTGATCGTGATCATGGCGATCGCGGTGTTCGGTATCCCCTACGTGCAGGCAAACGGCCTTTCGGCCCCGCGCTTCTAGCTGGTCGCGGGCTCGCTCGGCGCGGGTGCCGGTGCGGGTGCCTGAGCCGGAGACGGAGCGTCGCGTCGCGGGAACGGGGCGCCGGCCGGACGGAACTCACCGGCCGGACGGAACGGAGGACGCTCCGGCTTTGGCGGCGGAGGACCGCCCGCCATGGCACGCGCCTGCGGGGACATGAGCCCGCGCACGTGATCCGCGGTGTACGGAAGCATGGCCATCAGCCGCGCCCGCTTAAGCGCGGTGGTCAGCATGCGCTGGTGCTTCGCGCACGTTCCGCTCTTGCGACGCGGATCGATCTTGCCTCGGTCGCTGATGTATCTGCGGATACGGCCGACGTCCTTGTAGTCGATCTTCTGGACCTTATCGACGCAGAACGTGCAGACCTTGCGCCGGGGTCGACGGAGGCCTGGAGGCCCGCCGTACCGACCGCCGGATCCGCCGGCGCCCGATGGACCATCGCGCCGCGGCCCACGTGAGGGGCCCGAGCGCGGGCCGCTGTCTGAGATCTCTTGGCTCATCGTTCGCTCCTAGAAGGGGATCTCGTCGGGATCGAAGGTCTTCTCGCCCTCGGGCCCGCGCGCGGGCGCCGCGTTGTCGCTTGCCACGGCGCCTTCGCGGTCGCGCCGCGGGTCGAGCATCTGGAAGTCGCTCGCGCTGATGTCAAGGCTCAGGCGCTCCTTGCCTTCGCGATCGGTGTAGGTACGGGGGGTAAAGCGCCCCTCGATGTAGACGAGGCGACCCTTCTGCACCCACTGCTGGGCTCGCTCGGCGAGCGTCGACCAGCAGCTGACGCGGTACCAGTCGGTCTGTTCCTGACGGTCCTCGGCCTTGCCGGTGACGCGGTTGACGGCGACGCTGAACTCGCAGACCGGACGACCGTTGGGGGTCATCCGGAGCTCGGGGTCCCGTCCGACGTTGCCGATGATGACGATCTTGCTTACTGAGGCCACGATGTCACTCGTCCCTTCTCACTACGAGGTGGCGGAGGATGTCTTCCGTGAGCCGTATGGTGCGCTCGAGCTCGCGGGCTTGGGTCGTGGGCAATGAAAATTCGAGGACGCCGTACTGGCCGTCACGGTGGTGGGCGACCTCGTAGGCGAGCCGGCGCTTCTGGTTCGGAACGACCTTCTCGACCTTGCCACCGAGGTTGGCGATGGTCTGCTGGATTCGCTCGCTCACCGCGCCGAGGCGCTCTTCGTCGATGGTCGGAGGACAGAGATACATGAGCTCGTACGGTCGCATTCTTTGACAGTTCTTCCTTTCCATGGGCTTGCCGCGGACCTTTGGCCCGGGGCGAAAAGGCGCCGCGCCCAGAAGGCACGGCGTTGTGAGGTGCGACAAGTGTATGGGACTCGGCAGCAGAATGCATCGGTTTCATGGAGATCGGCAGGGGCTTGAGCGACCTGGGACCCGACGGGACGCGCGAATGCGAGCGCTGCGGCCTGCCGATGATGCCGGTGGCCGAAAGCGAGGGTTTGGTCACGCTCGAATGCGCCAACCGCCATCGTCACACCGTGCCGTTACCCTCTGACCTCGCTGGGCGAGAACGAGTCCGGACCTGGATCATGCGGCGTGGTGCGCAGTTGCACGTCCAGCACGAGCGCTGGGAGGCCGAGGAGGAATACCAGAGAGCGATGGAGAAGAAGGAGCCGAGGCTGATCCGGCCCTCCGATCGTCACCAGCAGACCGGACAGACCGCGGGGATGATCCGCGAGGAAGCCGTCCGCACAGAGGGGTTGTGGGTCGGAGTGGTTCGCACCGAGGCCGGCCGTTCATCGAGCTGGCACCACCACGGCGGGCACGAGTCCGTCATCTACGTGATCGCGGGTCAGGTCCATCTCGAGTGCGGACCTGGAGGGAAGACGAAGTTCCACGCTCGCGAGGGGGACTGCATCTTCCTGCCGCCAGGAGAGATCCACCGCGAGGGGAACGACGGGCTCGAGGAATCCGAAATCGTCGTCGTCCGATCTGGCAGCGGCGAGCTCGTGGTGAACGTCGCGGGACCCGCGGCCTAGCGGGACTTCCGTGCCACCCCCGCTCGACGATCTCGCGATCGTCGC